>UMHK01008402.1_pt1 | contig 16243 bp, 9 predicted proteins | sample 1965521 | NCBI WGS metagenome assembly UMHK01 (sample SAMEA4836097, study PRJEB28245) | human gut metagenome | biome: gut microbiome; material: fecal sample | place: Denmark | collected 2008
GAGACGATGAACAGGTCAGCCAGCTCATCCATCGGGATGGCGTTCAGGAAGTCGTAGACCTCCTTGCTGCAGTACAGCGTCAGACCGGCCTCCAGCGCAGAGCCGATGACCTTATCGGCACGGGCCTGCTCCAGCACCTTCTTGACGTCGTCGCGGATGGCCATGATGCGGTCCCACTTAGCTTCAAACGCCTCATCGGCGGCAGCCTTGGCCTCAGGCATCTGCTCAAAGACAACATAGTCCTTCATGCCGTCCAGCTTCGGGATGTAGCTCCAGATCTCCTGGCTGGTGAAGCACAGGATGGGTGCCAGCAGCTTGGTGAAGTCGACCAGGATGCGGTACAGTGCGGTCTGGGCACAGCGGCGTGCGTGGTCATCGGCGCAGTACAGACGATCCTTGATGACGTCCATGTAGAAGTTGGACATATCAATGACGCAGAAGTTGTACAGCGCGTGGTAGGCACGGCTGAAGTCGTAGTGCTCGTAGGCATCGCGCATGGTGGCGGTCAGCTTGTTGCAGGCCTCGAGCGCCCAGCGGTCGATCTCGAACAGCTGGTCATCATCGACCATATCCTTCGCGGGATCAAAGTCGCTGATATTGCCCAGCATGAAGCGGGCCGTGTTGCGCATCTTGCGGTACGCCTCGGACAGCTGGCGGAAAATTTCCTTACCGGCGCGGACGTCGACGGTGTAATCGCTGGAAGCGACCCACAGGCGGATGATGTCAGCACCGTAGTCGCGGATGATCTCACTGGGCTCCATGCCGTTGCCGGCGGACTTGTGCATCTGCTTGCCCTTCTCATCCACGACCCAGCCGTGGCACAGAACCTCCTTGTAGGGGGCAATGCCCTGGGTGGCAACGCAGGTCAGCAGGCTGGACTGGAACCAGCCGCGGAACTGGTCGGCACCCTCCATATACATGTCAACGGGCCAGCGCAGCTCGGGGCGCTCACGGCAGACAGCGCTCCAGGTGGAGCCGGAGTCGAACCAGACGTCCATGATGTCGGGGTCCTTCTCCCAGTCGGAGGCACCGCACTCGCAGACCTCGGTCTTGGGCAGGATGTCGTTGGCATCGTACTTGTACCAGGCGTCGCTGCCCTCCTTGCGGAACAGGTCGGACACAGCCTTGATGGAGGCATCGGTGATATGGTACTTGCCGCACTTCTTGCAGTAGAATACCGGGATGGGCACGCCCCAGACGCGCTGGCGGCTGATGCACCAGTCACTGCGGTCACGGACCATACCGGCCATGCGGTCATGGCCCCACGCCGGCTGCCAGTGCACACTGTCAATGGCCTTGTAGACGTCCTCCTTGAAGGCGTCGATGGAGCAGAACCACTGCTCGGTAGCACGGAAGATGATGGGATGATGGCAGCGCCAGCAATGCGGGTACTGGTGGGTGATGTGCTGCACACCCATCAGATGGCCGCTCTCCTTGATGTGCTCCAGAATGACCTTGTTGGCGTCCCAGACCTTGAGACCGGCAAACTTCTCGCCCGCCTCGGCGGTCAGGCGGCCCGCGTCGTCCACGGGAACAACAACGGGAACCTGCGGATAGTGATTGACGCAGACCTCAAAGTCCTCAACACCATGGCCGGGAGCGGTGTGGACGCAGCCCGTGCCGCCTTCCAGCGTGACGTGGTCGCCCAGAATGACCAGACCCTTGCGGTCAAGGAACGGATGCTGATACTGCATAAGCTCGAGCTCACTGCCGAGAACAGTCTCGGGCAGGACCTCGTACTCGTCGATATGGCAGCCCTTCATCGTGGACTCAACGAGCTCGCGGGCCATGATGTGGTAGGCGTCACCGATCTTGACGAAGGCATATTCCAGATTGGGGTTCAGGCAGGTCGCGACGTTGGCGGGCAGTGTCCAGGTGGTGGTCGTCCAGATGACGATCCATGCCTTGTCCAGCGGAATGTTATGCTTGGCCAGCACGCCGTTGGGGTCGTCGGTCAGCTTGAAGCGGACATAGATGGAATCGCACTCGTCCTCGGCGTACTCGATCTCAGCCTCGGCCAGGGCGGTGCGGTCCTCGGGGCACCAGTACACGGCCTTCATGCCCTTGTAGATGTAGCCCTTCTTGGCCATCTCGCCGAAGATCTCGACCTGGCGGGCCTCAAACTCGGGGCGCAGGGTCAGGTAGGGGTTTTCAAAGTCGCCCTGCACGCCCAGACGCTTGAACTGCTCGTTCATGACGCCGATGTGCTCGGTGGCAAACTCTTTGCAGATCTGGCGCAGCTCCAGCTTGGAGACACCGGCCTTCTTGTCGCCGAGGGAGCTCAGTGCCTTCAGCTCGATGGGCAGGCCGTGGGTATCATAGCCGGGCACGTAGGGTGCCTGGAAGCCGGACATGTTCTTATAGCGGATGATGATGTCCTTGATGATCTTGTTCAGGGCCGTACCCATGTGGATATTGCCGTTGGCATACGGAGGGCCGTCGTGCAGGATGTACTGCGGCTTGCCCTCATTGTTCTTAATCATCTGCTCATAGACATGGTTCTGCTCCCAGTCCTCGAGCATTTTGGGTTCCTTCTTCGGCAGACCGGCCCGCATTTCAAACGGGGTCTGCATCTTATGGATGGTGTCGTTGTAGTTCTGCGCCAAAGTTTCCTACTCTCCTCTATTTATTGGATTCTTTAGTTATATCACATCGGGCGTCAGCTGTCAAAGTCAACGCCTTCAAAGTTATCGAACGCCGGGGAATTCAGCTCCTCCTGCGGTTCGTCACTTGCCTTTTTGCGGGTCGTGCGCCTGGTCGTACCGGCCTTGCGGCGGCGGGCAGGCTTGGCCTCCGGCTCGTCATACAGGCCGGAGACATCCTGGAGCCGCGTCTCGTCGATGGCGGGCTCCTCCACGGGGATCGGGGCGGGCTCGGCTTCCTCCGGCTCCTCCGGGTGTGGCGCGATGGCAAATTCCACCGTGTCTACCTTTTCGCCCTGAGCCCGGGCACTTTCCGTCGGCTCCGGCACGGGCTGGGCTGTGGGCGGCTCATAGTAGGCCGTCTCCTGCATGGCAGGCATCTGGGCTGCCTGCTGTACCGGGGCCGGCTCCGGCACAGGCTGGGCTGCGGGGGCCGTGTGAACCGGGGCCTGCACAGCGGGCTGCGGCTCTGCCGCAGGGGCAGCGGCCTGCTCCGGGGCCGGGGACGGCGGCGGAACGGGTTCATCCTCGGGCCGTCTGGTATAATCGGGCAGTTTATTGATAAGGTTGATATGCTTGCGGTACATCTCGATCAGCGAACGCTTGAAGCTGTCTGCCTCACCCTTGAGCGTGACGATCTCCTGCTTGGCCAGCTCGACGTCATCGCGGGCGCGCTGCTCGCGGTCCTCCGCCTTGATGTTGGCCGAGCGGATAATCTCCGCCGCTTTCTGCTTGGACTCGCGGATAATACTGTCCCCCATGCGCTGGGCGTTGATCATCGACGTACTCAGGGAGTTTTCCATCGTTCGGTATTTTTCAATGCGCTGGGCCAGCATGACGAGCTTTTTCTGCAAATCATCATTCTGGGCAGCCAGGTCGTCCATTGCCTGGGCGACCTGCTTGAGATAATCATCCACATCCTCACGGCGATAGCCCTGGAACGCTTTGTCAAATGTGACGTGGCGGACATCCTCGGAAGAGATCATGACGGCTTTCCTCCTGTATGCGGGGCGCATGGCCCCGTTATTCCCTGCCCGCAGCGCTGCGGGCGATCCTGCGCTCAATATTGGTAAAAGGATATGAACAGACGATCCTTGCGGCTTTTGCCGCCAATGGCCGCCAACTTGAAGCGCCCCACGCCGCGCACTGTAAAAATATCCGCGGCGTAGGCGGTCTCGTGGGCGGCCTTCAACGGCAGGTGGTTGATCTCCACACGGCCCGCTGCGATATATTCTGCCGCGCGGGTGCGGGAGGTGTGCAGCATGGCTGCCAACACCGCGTCCGCACGCAGGGACGGCACGGTAGCCTCCTGCAGGGTGCGCTCGCGGCTTTCGGCCAGACGGGCGGGCAGTGCGTCGATGCACGCAGTATGCACGGTGCAGTGCCCTGCGCCGGTCAGCTCTGCGTTTATAAATTCCTGCTTGTCGGCGAGGATCACCGCGTAAAATGTGTCCTCCCGCTCGGGGTCTGCCAGCAGGTCCCCCACGCAGCTGCGCTCAAGGCCAAGGCCCAGAATCGCACCGAGATAATCCCGGTGGGTCGGCAGCTTATCCCCGTAAGCGGTGCATTGCAGGTAGGCCAGCTGTTCTTCCTGCCAGGCGTCGGGCGGCTCAATACAGAGCACCCGGCGTTCTGCCGCGTCAAAGCCGCCCCAAAAGCGGATGCAGCTGCACCCGGCCTTGTTGCAGGCGGCCTGCGCCAGGCTCTGCTCCCGGTCCGAGAGAAAGCCCGTATAACGCGGGATGCCGCGGCTTACCGCAACGCGGCACAGCTCCTCGACACGGCGCATCAGGCGGCGTTCGTCGTCATTCTGCGGCGGCACAAAGCCGCGCACCGCATTGGCGGTATCAGAAGAAGACGCCATTGTTTTCCAGCTCGTCGAGCAGGTCACCCATAATATCAACGTTGTACGGCGTAATAATGAAGGTGCTGGTCGCCACGCGCTTGATCTGGCCGTTGTTGGCATACGCTACTCCGGACAGGAAGTCGATCAGACGGCGGGAGACCTCTTTGCTGGCAGACTCCAGATTCAGCACCACAGTATGCTTGGCGTTGAGCTGGTCCGCAATGCTGGACGCATCGTCAAAGCGTTCCGGTTTGACCAGAACGACCTGCAGCTGAGTCGTCGCGTTGATGTTCACGACCTTATTGCTGTGCTGTTTGATCTCCTGCTGCTGGGTATACTCCTGCGCAGCTGCAGCCCCCTGCCCGCCGGGGAAAACATTTTCTTCAGTGTCATCTACATAGGAATCTGCATCGGGATCGATACCGAGCTTGCTTCTCAAACTGTCAAGCATGGACATGGTCGTAAAACTCCTTTGATCAGAAAGCGCCGTTTACGTCAGCGCGTCATTACAGCGATATACATTAAATATTATCTTCTTTTTTGGCAGTCTTGTCAATACAAACGGCGTATTTTCGTTACAATAGTTTGCCATCCTCCAAATTTGTGCCCTGCACGATGATCTCATCATAGAGGCGCACCTCATTTGCACTGCCGAGCTTGCCGTCCTCCGGGACAAGAATGTAGCTGTCATTCTCATACAGCGTTGTGATCTTCAAAAAGCGCTGCAGGTTGCCGTACTTGACATAGACACCGCGCTGGCCGTTCACGATATGCAGCGCCTCCTTGTCGATGCGGATGCCCTCGTAGGTTTTTAAATCGACCTGCACGGTCTCGCAGCCCAGGCCCAAGACCTCGGCGCTGATGGTCTGGCATTGCAGCACGATCTTGGCAATGCCGTTGTCCTTGTCCTCGGTGACTTCCTCCACCGTAGCGGAAAGCGGGGTGTTCTGCTTGCCGGGTACGCTGATTTTCACCGTGGACAGACCGTCGAACCGTGCGGCGGTATCCAAATCGCAGACCGCGTAGAATTTCCAGCTGAAGCCCGTCGCGATCTGTCCGGCGCGGTTTGTATCCGCTGCCGGGAAGCCGTCTGTCAGCATTTTTTGCAGCGTGGCCGGGTCGGCATCGGCCAGCGCCCGGCAGTCCGTCCGGATGGCGGGCGAGGCCTCCGTGCGGCTGAAATAGCCGTTCGTTGTGGCGGTAACGGTCTGCAGCGTGTCGAGCTGTGCCTTGATGCCGTCGTACTCGGTCTGCAGCGCTGCGATGGACTGGGAGAAATCCGCCGTCTGCCCGGTGCTGATCTGCAGACGGTTCTGGGCCAGCAGAAAGCTGTCCTGCGCGTCGGAGATGCCGGTATACTGGGCAGTGTCCAGCTTATCCAGCAGGTTGTACAACGCCTGTTTCGTCTGGTTTGTCAGCACCGAAAGCTCACTGCCGGCAGAATTCTGCGACTTCGTAAGCAGCGTGATGGAGCGCTCGAGCCGGTCCAGACGCTCACGCTGCAGGCCCTGGGTGTCATCGGTGTAGCATTCGGCTACCACCGTGCCGTTCGTCACGCGCTCGCCATCCTGCACAAGATAGCCGAGATTGCCGCTGCCCGGCACATCCACAGCGTCAAATGCCACAACGCCGGTCAGGTTCAGGCTTTCGGCCAGCGTGTAGCGGATGGCGGTCTCTGTCTTGTAGGACCGATGGAAGATCAGCACGAACTGGACGGCAACATACAGCAGGAAGAGTGCCAGTGCCAGCAGACCCAGCGCGTGTAAAAGTTTTTTTGCCAGCGGGCAGTCCTGCCGGTTGCTCACGGTGCACCCTCCTTTCCGTTATTCCTCGTTGTGCAAAAAGGCCCGCACCAGCGTGCAGGCGCGCTCGGTGACATCCTCCTCATCCAGATAGAGCCACACCGCGTCGTTCTGGCGGCGGAACCAGGTCAGCTGGCGCTTGGCGTAGTTGCGCGTTGCCTGCTTGAGACGCTCGGTGCATTCGGTCAGATCGGCCGTGCCCTCAAAGTACGGGAAGAATTCCTTGTAGCCGATGGCCTGCGCCGCCGTGCGGTAGGCATCGCGGTGGTCGTAGACCTGCCTTGCTTCGTCCAGCACACCGTTTTCGACCATTTCGTCCACGCGGCGGTCAATGCGGCTGTACAGCACTGCGCGGTCCCGGCAGGTCAGGCAGAGGCAGAGCGCATGGTAGGGTGCCTCGGCGGGTCTGGCCTCGCGGCGCTGGTCGCTCATGCGGCGGCCTGTGGCTTCAAACAGCTCCAGTGCGCGGATGACGCGCGGCAGGTTGTTGGGGTGGACCTGAGCAGCGTAGTCGGGGTCGATCCTTTGCAGCTCGGCGTAAAGTGCCGCACCGCCCTCGGTGTCCGCCCGCGCCTGTAATCGGGCGCGGATGGCGGGGTCGGTCTTTTCCGGGGCAAACGCCATACCGCTCAAAAGACTGGTGATATACAGCCCCGTGCCGCCCACGACGAGGGGCAGTCTGCCGCGGGCCGTGATGTCCCGTATCAGCGGGTCGGCGGCGGCGGTGAAGTCCGCCACGCTGTAGGGGGTCTCCGGCGGCAGAAAGTCCAAAAGATAATGCGGTATCCCCTGCCGCTCCTCCGCGCTCGGCTTCGCCGTGCCTACGTCGAGATTTTTGTAAATCTGCATCGAGTCTGCGTTGATGATCTCGCCGTCAAAGGCTCTGGCCAACGCGACGGAAAGTGCGGTCTTGCCGCTGGCCGTCGGCCCGCCGACGGCGACGACGCGGGGTTTAGACAAGTCGGCCAAACTGCTTTTCCAGCTCCTTCCGGGTGATTTTCAATACGCAGGGCCGCCCGTGCGGGCAGAACGGCGGGACCGTGCCGTCCATGATGCGCTGGGCCAGCGCGAGCATCTCGGCGGCGTTCGTGCGGTCCCCCGCTTTGATGGCCGCGCGGCAGGCGATGGAATGCAGCACCCACTCGGTCTTTTCACGCAGGGCGTCGCGTCCGCCATCGGCGAGCTTGGCCGCCAGCTCCACGATCATATCCTCTACATCGTCCACCGGCACGTCCACGGGCACAGCGCGCACGACAACAGTCGAGCCGCCGAAGTCCTCGGCCTCGATGCCGGCATCGGTCAGAAGGTCAAGGTTCTGCAAAACGGCCTGTTTTTCCGCGGCGGTCAGATTGACCTGCACAGGGACGAGCAGCATCTGGGACGACACGCTGCCGTAGTCCCTGGCCAGTTGCTCAAACAGAATGCGCTCATGCGCAGCGTGCTTGTCGATAAGGCAAAGCTCACTGCCGCGCTCGGTGATGATATAGGTCTTGAACACCTCGCCGACAAGGCGCAGCGGCTCGCTTGCAGGCGGCGGGGTCAGCGTCGTCTGCTCGGGACGTGTGCTGACCATGTCGGGCAGGGCGCTTAAAGCATGCGGGTCATTCCGAACGTAATCCGTCTCGTGGTCTGTCGCGGGGGCCTCGTCGGGCAGCTCCGGCAGGATGTCCAGCACCGTGTCATCGCTGACGGCGTGGGGCATCGGCTGCGGGGCGGGAATCGTTACGGGCTCCGACGCGGGCGTTTCAACCGCCGTCACCGGCGTGACCGGGGTCAGCGGTCTCGGTGCGGGCCCCGCCGTGTAGGCGGGCTTCGGGGACTGTGCCTCCAGCACGCCCGGGACAGGCTGTGTGCCCTGTGCATTCTGAACGCCCTGCGCCGTCGGCAGCGGGCGCGCAGGCACGGGCGCGGTCAGACCGTTCAAAGCGCGGTATTCTGCCGCGGACAGCGTCGTGAAGCCGCCCTTTTTCGGCTGGGCTGCAGCGGGCCGCGCGGCAGGTGCCGGGGCGGCGGGCTGCATCACGGTCTGCCCGGGCTTTTCTTCGGGCGCGGTGTGGCCCATCTCAAAGCGGCACTCGCCGCTGCCGGGCGTTGCCAGCGCGGCGCGAACAGCGCGGTAGACAGCGTCAAAGACGTCACTCTCTTTCGCAAAGCGAATTTCGGTTTTCGCCGGGTGGACGTTGACATCGACCATGTCGGGCGGCAGCTCCAGCATGAGCACCGCGCCCGGGAACTTGCCCTGCATCATCGTGCCCTTGTAGGCGTTTTCGAGCGCCGCCATCATTGTGCGGTTTTTGACGTAGCGGCCATTAACAAAGAAATGCTGCGCACCGCGGCTGGCGCGGCAGGCACGCGGCGGCGTGACCAGGCCGGTCACATGGTACAGCTCGCTGCCGCCGTCCACGGGCAGCAGGTCGCGGGCAAATTCACGGCCCAGGACCGCGTAGACCGCACTGCGCAGGTCGCCGTCGCCGGGGGTCACATACTGCTGCTTGCCGTCGCGCAGATAGCGGAAGCTGATCTCCGGGTGGGACAGCGCCGCATGCAGGACGGTCTCAGCCACAAACGTGCCCTCGCTGGCGTCCTTTTTCAAAAACTTCATGCGGGCGGGCGTGTTGTAAAACAGGTCACTGACCGTGATGGTCGTGCCGACGGGGCGCGCGCCGGGCTCCATCCCACGCTCCTCGCCGCCTTCGATGCGGTAGCAGCAGGCGTACTCGTCGGCCTCTGTGCGGGTCAGCACCTCGACGCGGGCAACGCTGGCAATGGAGGCAAGTGCCTCGCCGCGGAAGCCCAAGGTATGGATGTGCCCGAGGTCCTCCGCCGTCGCGATCTTGCTGGTGGCATGGCGGATAAACGCTTTATCGATATATTCCGCTTCTATGCCTGAACCGTTATCTACGATTTGCAGCTGCTGGATGCCGCCGCGCACCGCCGACAGCGTGATCTGCGTCGCGCCTGCGTCGATGGCATTTTCCAGCAGCTCCTTCGCCACGGAGGCGGGCCGTTCGACGACCTCGCCCGCCGCGATCAGCTCTGCGGTATGCTTGTCCAGTACACGAATTTCCGCCATGGTTTTCACCTGCCTTTAGTCTTTGTCCAGTGTATTTTTCAGCTCGTACAGGAAGTTCAGCGCCTCCAGCGGGGTCAGTGTCTCAATGTCTACATTGTGGAGCTTTTCGACGACCTCGCTGGGTACGCTGGGGTTGTTGTAAGCCTCGACGGTGTCAAAATCGAGCTGCATCGTGTTATTGCGTCCCGGTGCGCTGGCCTCCAGCTGGCGCAGCACAGCGTGGGCGCGCTTTGTCACGCTGCCGGGCAGACCCGCGAGCTTCGCGACCTCGATGCCGTAGCTGTCGTCGGCGGGGCCTGCCACAATGCGGCGCAAAAACGTGATATCCTCGCCGCGCTTTTTGACGGCGATATTATAGTTTTTGACGCCGTGAATATCCTGCTCCATGCTCGTCAGCTCGTGGTAGTGCGTGGCGAACAGCGTCTTGCAGCCGATGTTCTCGCAGATAAATTCTACCACACTGCGCGCAATGCTCATGCCGTCAAACGTCGAAGTGCCGCGGCCAATTTCATCCAGAATCACTAAGCTGTCCTTCGTCGCGTTTTTCAGGATCTCCGCAACCTCGGTCATCTCGACCATGAAGGTCGACTGCCCGGCGGCGAGGTCATCCGACGCGCCGACGCGGGTGAAGATGGCATCCACCACGCCGATATGCGCCGCGGCGGCAGGCACAAAGCTGCCGATCTGCGCCATCAGGGCAATCAGCGCATTCTGGCGCATGTAGGTAGATTTACCGGCCATGTTCGGGCCGGTGATGAGCAGCATCCGGTTCTCGTCCTCGTCGAGCATCGTATCGTTGGGCACAAACAGACTGCCCTTGAGCATCTGTTCAATGACCGGGTGGCGGCCCTCCTTGATCTCCATAACGCCGCTCTCATCCACGTTTGGCATGACGTAGTTGTTTTGCAGCGCCGCCTCGGCAAAGCCTGCCAGCACATCGAGCTGGGCCACAGCCGATGCCGTGCGCTGGATGCGGACGACCTCAGCGGAGATCGACGAAAGCAGGTCGGCAAACAGCTGGTGTTCCAGAACCAGCAGACGCTCGTTTGCGCCGAGGATCTTATTTTCCAGCTCCTTCAGTTCGGGCGTGATGTAGCGCTCGCCCGTCGTCAGCGTCTGCTTGCGGGTGAAGGTATCGGGCACCGAGTCGGTGTAGGAGCGGCTGACCTCGATATAGTAGCCGAACACCTTGTTGAAGCCGATCTTCAGCTTGGGGATGCCGGTTTCCTCGCGGTAGCGGGCCTCAAGGTTTGACAGATACCCCTTTCCGCCGTGCATGATGTCGCGCAGCTCATCGACCTCGCTGTTGAAGCCCGCGCGGATAGCGCCGCCGTCCTTCATGTTGGCGGGCGGGTCATCCACAAGGGCGGTCTGGATGTTCTGCAAGACATCCTCGAGCAGGTCGATCTGGTCAGCCAGCTGCGTCAGCAGCGGCGCACCGCAGGCCGCAGCCTGGGCCTTGACCTGGGGCAGCATGGCGCAGGTATCCCCCAGCGCCTTGACCTCGCGCGGGGTGGCGGAGCCGTAGAGAATGCGGGTCGTCAGCCGCTCAATGTCAAAGACATGGCCGAGGGCTTCTTTCAAATCGGCGCGGGCGATGCTGGCAGAATAGAGCGCCTGCACCGCACAGAGCCGCGCGTTGATGGCGTCGGCGTCCACAAGGGGCTGCTCGATCCAGGAGCGCAGCAGGCGCTTGCCCATCGAGGTTTCGGTCTTGTCGAGCACCCAGAGCAGCGTGCCGCGCTTCTCGCGCCCGCGCATCGTCTCGGTCAGTTCCAGATTTGCGCGGGTCACAGGCGACAGGCGCATATACTGTGCATCGGCGTAGTTCTGCACGGTCTTGATGCGCTCAACGCCGTGCTTTTGGGTCTCGTGCAGGTAGTTGAGAAGCGCCGCCACAGCATACGGGACAAGCGCGTCCTTCTCATAGCCGAGGGTCGTGCGCCAGTCGGCGCCGAACTGGTCGGCCATGGTCTGCTCCATGACGGCGTCCTTAAAGCAGGCATCCTCGCGCAGCTCGACCAGGGCGTTCGTGTGCTGTTTGATGTAAGTCGTGACATCTTTAAAGTCAAGCATCGGCGGGCAGATCAAAATCTCGCTGGGCATATAGCGGCACAGCTCGGTGATGATGGCTCCGCCGATTTTTTCAGCGTTCAGCTCGGTGGCGTAGGCCTCGCCGGTGGAAACGTCCGCAAAGCAGACGCCCGCACGCCAGCGGCCGCGGGTGCGCTTGCAGTAAATGCTCGCCAGATAGTTGTTTTTATCCTCGGACAGCATGCTGCTTTCAATGACCGTGCCGGGCGTGACAACGCGGATGATGTCGCGCTTGACAAGACCCTTGGCGAGGGCAGGGTCCTCCATCTGCTCACAAATGGCAACCTTGTAGCCCTTAGCGACCAGGCGCGCCATGTAAGTCTCGTAGGAGTGGAACGGCACGCCGCACATTGGGGCGCGTTCTTCCTTGCCGCAGTTTTTGCCGGTCAGCGTCAGCTCCAGCTCCCGCGAAGCCGTCAGCGCGTCGTCGTAGAACATTTCATAGAAGTCACCGACGCGGTAGAACAGAATCTCGTTGGGATGCTGTTTTTTTATTTCAAAATACTGCTGCATCATGGGCGATACTGCTTGCTCGGCCATGTTTCACACTCCTGTTGATCCTAGTTGGTATGTTGTTCTTGTAGGGGCGGATTCCATATCCGCCCGGAAGGTATGCGGCTGCGTACAGTGCTGCGGGCGCATATAGAATGCGCCCCTACGGCCTCTCTGCCCCGCGCCTCAAGCTTTAGTGGCAGCCGCCGCAGGTGGAGCAGCTGCCGGTGCAGCCGCCGGTGGGGGCCTGCACGGTCATGGGGTCGCCGCCGTTCATAGCGGTGTTGATGATGGCGTCAATGTGGCTGACCATTGCCTCGCACTCGGCCTTGGCGGCGTTGTAGCGGACCATGCCCTCGCTGGCCATGATCTGGCTGTACAGGTCGTTGACGCGCTGGTTCAGCTCGGCCACGCGGGCGGCATCGGTCTCGGCCTTGGCACTCTCATTGTTCAGGTCGAGGCGGGCGAGGTTGAACTCACCGATCATGTTCTGCAACTCCTCGTCCATGTCGTTCTCACGGCGGGCAGCATCCAGCTCCAGGTAGCGGGGGTCAGTCTGCAGGGCAGCGGCGGCTTTCTTGAAAAGATCAATGCAATCCATTGTAAAATTCTCCTTATAAATATAATGTATAGGGCAATACCGCATAATTCTAAGCGCCAATACGGCGAGCGAGGTGCGGCAGCTGCTAAGCCAAAAGCGCAGATAATACTTTGTGTATTATCGAGCATTTTGGCAACGCAGATGCCGTGCCGCAGCCGCCGGAGCGGTGCTTAAGCCGTAAGGCGGGAATTATGCGGTGTTGCCGTAGGTTTATTCAGCAAGCTCGCCCACCAGCAGTGCGGCGCGCGAGCCGGTGATGTGGACGTCGGCCCACTGGCCGATAAGACTTTCAGGAGCCTTGAACTCCACGACCAGATTGTTGTCGAGACGTCCGTTGACGGTGCCCTCATTGCGGCCCGCAGCCTCGACCAGCACGCGGACGGTCCGGCCTGCCATGGCGGCGGTGGCGGCAAAGGCGAACTCCTCCTGCGTTTTCAGCAGGCGGTCCATACGGGCGGCCTTCTCAGCGTGGGTCGTTGGGTCGGGCAGCTTGGCCGCCGGGGTGCCGGCGCGCTTGGAATAGATGAAGGTAAACAGCTGCATATAGCCCACCTCACGGATGAGGTCGAGCGTTGCGGCAAAGTCCTCCTCCGTCTCGCCGGGGAAGCCGACAATGATGTCGCTGGAGAAGGTCACACCGGGAATTTTTTCCTTGGCGTAGCGGATCAGATCCATGTACTGCGCGACGTTGTAGTGGCGGTTCATCTCCTTGAGCAGCCGGTCCGAGCCGGACTGCACGGGCAGGTGGATATGCTTGCACAGATGCTCCTGCGCGGCAATCGTGTCGATGAGCTTGCGGCTGGCGTCCTTCGGATGGCTCGTCATGAAGCGGATCTGGTAGTCGCCGGGGACTTCGCACAGCAGGTTCAAAAGGTCGGCAAAGTCGATGGGATGTTCCAGCCCCTTGCCGTAGCTGTTGACGTTCTGGCCCAGGAGGGTGATCTCCTTATAGCCCTGCTCGACAAGCTGCCTGAACTCCGCCAGAATTGCGGCGGGCTCGCGGCTGCGCTCCCGCCCGCGGACGTAGGGCACGATGCAGTAGGTGCAGAAGTTGTCGCACCCGTACATGATGGGCAGCCACGCGCGGAAGCCGGAATCGCGGCGGATGGGCAGATCCTCGACCACGGCGTTGCGCTCGGCGGGCTTTTCCAGATAGCGCTTGCCCTTGCGGATGCGCTCGGCCAGCATGGCGGGCAGCCGGTCAATGCCGTCCACGCCAAAGACAAGGTCCACATAGGGGTAGCTCTGGCGCAACTTTTCGACGATGTGCTCCTGCTGGGCCATGCAGCCGCAGACACCGATCATCAGGCGCGGGTTCTGCTCCTTGAGCTTTTTCAGCGCGCCGACATTGCCGAAAACGCGCTGCTCGGCGTGCTCACGCACGGCGCAGGTGTTGAACAGGATGAGGTCGGCGTGTTCGACATTGTCACACAGGCCGTAGCCGACATCCTGCAAAACGCCCTTGATCTTCTCGCCGTCGTTGACGTTCTGCTGGCAGCCGTAGCTGCGTACATACGCCAGCGGCGGTGTCTCATAGAACGCCGCCAGCGCCTTGGCGGCGGCATCGTTGTGGGTGTAGGTCAGTTTTTCCAAGTAAATTTCTCCTTATATAAACGCCCAAATGGGCGCACCTATCCAAACATACCATATTAGTATAACAAATTCGAAGCAAAAGCACAAGCGGCAGAAGGTGAATTTTTTGTGCTGTCGGGCGGGGAATCCGCTTTTTGCACCTGTTCCGCAAAAAGACGGCAAAAAGACGCCGCGGGAAGATTGACATTTCCGCCTTCTTGCGCTACAATACATATATTATGCCGCTGTGGCGGAACTGGCAGACGCAAGGGACTTAAAATCCCTCGATGGAAACATCGTACGGGTTCGATTCCCGTCAGCGGCATATAGCCCTATATTCAACGTTCACTCGCTGAATATAGGGCCTTTTTTGTTTTGATTTCTGTGTATCAAAAGCAATCCCTAGTCAATTTTATTCTGGCAATCCCTAGTGTTTTTTCGGCCAAAAATCCCTCGATTCTGTTGACAATCCCTCGATTTTGCGGTATAATTTCTGTATCAAAAGGTCGATGTTCGGAGGTTTTACAATGAAAGAGCCTATCTTCAACGCCAGTCTTACTATTGAAGCCACGCCAGAAGAAGCAGAAGCCTTAAATAAATCCAACTCAACCGTTGACGAAGAAACTCGTCAAACATTTCGGCACGCGCTGGAAATGCAAGAAGCATCTCTCCCAAAAGGAAGAATCGCGCGCTTAAAAAGCAAGCAAGTCAATAAGTTCACCACTCCCCTTTGGCAAATCGAAGATATGTTTATCAGCTATCAAAGGGGCAAAAACAACACAGAAGCCACCATCAAATACTATCAAAAGGTTTTTCGCAACCTTTACAGGTTTGTTGCTTATCTCGTGAGTGAATCCCCTGCCGATTACGCCAAAATGCTAAACACTTCAAAAGAGGCTCTTACAGAGCACACATTGAGCGATCTCGAGTTTGGCAAAATCATGCCGTTGGTCGTTCTCGAAACAGATGATTTTGAAGCCGAGTACCACGACTACATTTTAGACTACCTAGAATGTAATGAGCAAACGCTAAACAACATTTTCCGTGGTTGGCGTGCTATTGCTTACTTCTGCATGGATAAAGGCTGGATAGATACGCGCAATATCTATATAAGAGAAGTAGCGCCCGCAATCAAAGAAGTGTACACCGATTCTGAAATCGAAAAGTTACTTGTAAAGCCTAGGCCCGAAGATTTCATAGAATACCGAAATTGGGTTATCATCAACTATTTTCTTGCTACTGGAAACCGCATTTCCTCCGTTGCCAATCTGAAAATAAGCGATTTGGATTTTGATGAAGGCATTATAACCGTCAATGTTCAAAAGAATCGTGCCCCCTCCCGCATTGCAATGGCCGAAAAGCTAAAGCCGATTCTTATAGAATATATTCGCCACTATCGCTGTGACGAAAACGGCATTCCTTTAAATAAGGCCTATGTCTTTTGCAATTCTTACGGCAGCAAATGCGGCCCTGTTGCCCTAGGCAAAAGCCTCGGAGAATACAACAAAAGTCGTGGCGTTCAAAAAACAAGCTGCCACCTCTGGCGACACACGTTCGCCAAACGATGGATTCAATCTGGCGGTGATATTTTATCCTTGCAGAAGATATTAGGCCATCGCTCTTTGAAGATGGTTCAGCGCTACTCTAATTTGTTCGCAGAGGACACAAAACCGATGGTCGAAGAACACGCCCCTATCAATACTGTTCGCATAAATCGAGGCAAAACAAAGTTAGCTTTCAGAAAATAAAAGCGCGCTCACAGCTTAGAATCTGTGGGCGCAATTTCTTTCTCATTCTATTGTAATTTTTAAGCGTTCCACATCATTGCGGACGCGCTCAAACAGCGCATCGGAAAGGACGGCGCGTGTAGTCTACCCCAAAAGAACATTTTTATTATCCTCAAAAGCAGCATAGATGGTTGTTTGCAAGTCGGCCTGTAAGTCAGCAAGCAATCTGTCCATGCGCTCATTATAAAGGCGCGCTGCTTCTTTCTTTGCTATTGAGGGAACAAGGCGGTTTATTTCCTATTGGGCGATTTTGTGGCTGCGTTCATCGTGCCACGCCTCATGTTCTGGTTTATAGAAGATGTTCGTTGTTTTCATCGGCTGAATCCTCCAACGC
>UMHK01066580.1_pt1 | contig 15962 bp, 5 predicted proteins | sample 1965521 | NCBI WGS metagenome assembly UMHK01 (sample SAMEA4836097, study PRJEB28245) | human gut metagenome | biome: gut microbiome; material: fecal sample | place: Denmark | collected 2008
CATTCGTCGGAATCGGGAAGATTTCCTGATAAGCCTCGTGCTCAAAGAAACGGAATGAGTCACCAGTCTGCAGACAAGCCTCTTGTGAAGAGTTGGCTGCTGTCTTCGGATATTCGGCGGCAAACCATTCTTTGCACATACCCATACGGCACAAATCATGGTAAAGCGAGAACTCGGCATTGAATTCATGGCGACGCTCTATAATCAGCGCCACCTTCCATACCGGAGAAGTATAGCCTTTGGCTGCTTTATAGCTTGTATAATAGGTCTCTGCATCCGGCACTTCCACCGTCTGGGTATTCAACATGTCGGCGGGTAGGTCAATCATCGTCGCTCCCATCTCCAAATTACCCCAAGCACGGTTACGTATCTGACGTATCATGTTCCATCCGGTAGCGTTGTCACCTGTCTCGAAACAACATTCTGCATAGTCGAGCATGATGCCTGCATAACGCTTCAAAGTCAACGAAATAGGATTGAATACTTTGTTGTTCTCACCTGGCTTGCATCTCCAGTATTTCAAGGAATAAACAGTAGGCATATTTTCGGAACCTTGGAAAAGACCGTCAAAACCACTTGTCACCCCTACAGTCTGCCCGGTAATGGGATGCGTATCCCCTTTGGCAACAGCAGAGTATTGGCGGCGTTTGTCACCCGGTTCAAAGGAACGTACAAACTCCCAAGAAAGACAGAGAGACCCCCAGCCTCCCCATTCGGGTGCCGCACACATATATCCGTACCACATCATGGCATCTGAAGACGAATCGGCTCCCCAGCCCATATATCCTTGTTCATGATACATCACCTCAAATACAGATTCTTTGGTCCAATGTGTATCCCAGGCATGCAGGTTACCGAAGCAGGGCTCCAATGAATAGGTTCCACTGTCCACTATATCCTTTAGTTCCGTCTTGGCTTTCGTAAAGTCTTTCTTCAACATATACAGCTCGGCCAAATAAGCTTTGCAGAACCCCTTGGTTATACGTCCGTATTCACCATTCATGGGTAACCAGTCCAGATGGTCGCGTCCAAAAGACAAATCTTCCTCGATAGCCGCATAAGTCTCATCCACGGATTCCGGACGTGCCTTTCCTACCGAAGTAGTATAGGTTTCACCGGTAAGCAACATCGGTACCCTTCCGAAAAGTTTCGTCAGGTAAAGGTAGTTATAACCGCGGATGGCACGTGCTTGCGCTTCATAAACGGTCTTGGAATTGCTGTCCGCAAATATAGAGGCATCCGCCGTCTCCAGGCCAGCCAGGAAACGGTTTGCACGGTCCACTGCACGATAACTCATCCGCCATGCAGTCTCCAGGGAACCCTTATCGGGTTTCCAGGCATGACGCTGCCATTCCGCATCCCAACCGGAAGCCTGACAGTCCATCGTAGAATGGTTGGCAGCAAATACCTGAGGCTTGAATCCCCATGTTTCGTCATCACCGGAACCGTGCTGGTCCGTATAAAAGGTATCATAAAGTCCGTTCAATCCGGAAAGGACATTCTCCTCCGTTTTAAACATGAAATCTGCCGGAAGAATATCGTAATGATCCACTTCCAAATAATCGTCACAAGACGTTACGGTGCTTAAGGCCAGCACACCGATCAACAGTTTATATAAGTTTTTCATAATCATATTTTTTATCCGTTAGTATTAGAACTGTACACTCAGACCGAAAGTAACCGACATCGGGAACGGATAACGTCCTCCGTCAAATCCCGAATACAATACATTGGAGTCACCAACTTCCGGATCGCCGAACTTATTGTACGAAGAGATGGTACATACATTGTCGACACTGGCAAATACGCGTGCATTTTCCATTTTCACCGGTTTCAGCACATTCTTCGGGAATGTATATCCTATCTGAATATTTGAAATCTTCAGATAATCCCCCTTCTGGATGTAGGCGTCGGACACACGCATGTTCTTATTATAGTCTGTCTTGGTGATACGCGGATATTTGGCGCCGGTATTCGAAGATGACCATGCATTATTGATATATTCCTTCAGTACATTCTGATAACCGCCGTCGGGTGCATAGACTGAGGTCAAGCGGGCCGAAGAATAAGAAAGGATATCCATACCGGCTACACCGTACAAGTTCATCGAGAAATCAAAGTTTTTCCAGGAAGCGGTAAGGTTCATTCCGTAAGTGAACTTGGGATATCCATTGCCTATAACAGTACGGTCGGCATCGGTAATCTGCCCGTCACCATTCAAATCAACAAACTTATAGTCGCCGGGCTGGGTAGTCTTGTCCTGATATACACCACTTTCAACTCCCTTTTCAACCGCCAGCCTATTCATTTCATCAATTTCGGCCTGGGTTCTGAAAATGCCTTCTACCTTCCAGCCATAGTAGGAACCTACAGGATAGCCGTTCTGTGTAATGGAGTGGTTGTCCCAGTTGTCGCCATCTTGTGCTGAACCTGACTTGCTGAATATCGGATCGCCGACTTCAATAGCCTCGTTCTTCAGGGTAGACCCATTCAGTCTTATGCCGATATTCCAATCGCTGAAGCTCTTGTTCCACGCAGCAGTAAACTCGAAACCTGAGTTACGGATATGTCCCGCATTAGTATAGACATTGGAGAAACCGGTGGAAGGACGAATCTGGCGATACAGAAGCAGATCCTTTGCGTCACGGATAAAGTAATCGGCAGAGAAAGAAAGCTCATTGTTCATAAAGGCAAAGTCAATACCGATATTTGTCTGCTCATTGGTTTCCCATTTCAGGTTGGTATCAATTTCTTTCTGCTGGGCAATACCGGCACCGTTAATCACACTCGAACCATTAAAGAACCAGTACATTGCATTTGCCGAAGACAACTGTGCTATGGACAAGTTGGTACCATTGCCCGCATTACCGGTCTGTCCCCATCCGGCACGCAACTTCAAGTTACTGAACAGTTCTAAATCCTTAATGAACTTTTCCTCGGAAAGACGCCAAGCTACAGAAGCGGAAGGGAATGTACCATAACGATTGCCGGCACCAAAGTTCGAAGAACCGTCGCGGCGTACCGTTGCAGTCACAATATAGCGGTCGTTCAAAGTATAAGTCAGACGGCCGAAGTAAGAAAGGAATCTTGTCTTCAAATCCAGCCCACCATCCGTTTGCTTAGACGATGGGTCATTGGTCAATGAAATTTTGCGGATGTTGTCTGCCGGGAAATCGTTGGCACTGGAATTCAGCCAGGCACCGTTCGTATCGCTGGTAGAGAAACCGGCCATTGCACTTACGCGGTGATGCTCATTGGACCAGTCATAGTTCAAGAACGCTTCCAGACCGAGTGAAGTGGACTGGCTCTGGTTCAGCGAGAACGAGTCCTTACGGTCTTGAGTTCCAAAGGTTCTATCATTATAGGCTGTATAGCCATTATAACCTTTTGTATAATAATTATAACTGGCAATAGTCTTGAAAGTCAACCCTTTGTACAAATCGAGTTGTAGGAAAGCACTAGCAAGCATACGGTCCCATTTATTAATACTGTCGGCAGTCTTGGCAGCAGCAACCAGATTGTCAGCTCCCTTGTTCACGTCTCCATTGCCTTCTTTCTTGTAATGTCCCCAAGTACCGTCGGGCAACACAATAGGCATGGAATAGAAAACACCGTCCTCTACATAATCCATGGTTGGAATGGCTTGTGCATAGTTTCTCAGGTTGCCTCCTCCCATCTTTTCCGAATGTGCATAGTTCAAGTTCAAGCCTACATGCAGAAAGTCTTTCACTTTGTGAGTGATATTAGCGCGTGCCGTCAAGCGTTTAAAATTCGACTCAATCACGATACCCTGGTTGTTCAAATAACCCAGAGATAAGTTGGCTTGGGTATTTTCGCTGCCTCCCGAAGCAGAAAGGTTATAGTTCTGCTGTAATGCCGTGCGTGACATTTCATCCTGCCAGTCAATGCTGTTCAGTCTGCCTATGTAATCCTCGCCATATGCCAGATTGGTCATGGCAATACCGTCATTCTTGACGGCGGAACGTACAGCACTTGCAAACAAGCCCGCATCAGCCACATCAATCTTATTCGAATTGAACTGGAGGGCATAGTTGGCCGAAAAGTTCACCTTTGCCTTCCCCTTACCACCGTTCTTGGTAGTAATCATAATGACGCCATTGGCACCGCGAGTACCATAGATTGCCGTAGCCGAAGCATCCTTCAGAATTTCGATGGACTCTACATCATTAGGATTCAAGAAATCGATGGAAGTTCCTACCTGCACACCGTCCACTACATAGAGTGGGTCGGCAGAACCATTCACGGTTGCCACACCGCGGATACGGATGGAGAAACCTCCTTCCGGGTCACCGGAAGAACGGATGACAGATACACCTGCCGCAGCTCCCTGCAAACCTTGTCCCAAGTTCACCGGATTCCGCTTCATCATTTCCTCCGCATTCACGGAAGCCACAGAACCGGTGAGGTCGGATTTCTTCATCGTACCGTAGCCCACAACAACTACCTCATCCAAGGTTTCGGTATCCTCCTTTAAAGTAATTTTCAGAGCATTCATATTCCCGGTTACTTTGACCGTTCGCGCCAGATAACCGATGTAACTGGTCTTCAGCGTAGAACCTACGGGACACTGCAAGGAGAAGTTACCGTCCAAATCGGTAATCATACCGTTTGTCGTACCTTCCACAATGACATTGGCACCGATGATGGGCTCGCCTTTCTCATCCACCACTTGGCCCTTCACAGTAACTACACTCTGCTGTACGACAGTGACACCTGCAAACGGCTGTACGCTTGTTGCAAAGAGAGGTCCGGCACATGCCAGCGATACTGACATGATACCCAAATACTTCATCACATTTCTCATAAATACTAAATACTTAGGTTTAACAAATACCCCGGTCATAAGCACATCGGGAAAAAGATATGCGACACAATTTTGTGCCACTATAGAGGCACTGCCGTGCCATTGGGAAGGCACATCTGTGCCACCATAGTGGCACAGATTTCGGTAACTATATCCCTTTCTCTTCCATACCGACAGGGGTGAATTCAATATAGATTTTCAAAGATTAAGTTCAGAAACTCAGGGAAGTGCCTTCAATCTGGTTCAACAGTTGCGGTTTGGCCTTTCCACAATCCACTTTCACAACCTGAATACGGTTGTCGGCAGGTAGACAAACCAATCCTTCTGCCTGCTTCTTGTCAGCACTGTATACCTTCAGGCTCATTTTGCTCCAATCCATCTCAGCAGTGGACTGCGCCAACTTCAGATGAGGAAGTACCGAACCGTCACGTACCAGCATGATTATCGGCAGACTGCCTGCTTCAATCCGGTGCCATCCGCCTTCGTAGACTTTCTCTGTCTGGTAGTCTATCCATTTTCCTTCGGGAAGGTAAACTGTGCGGCCCGTCATACCGGATTCAAGCAAGGGGGCAACCAGAATCTGCGAACCGAAGAGATACTCGTCATCCACTTTCCATGCTCCCGGATCATCGGGGAATTCTACAAACAAGGCTCTTAGCATCGGTAAGCCCTTTTCTGTACATTCCTTAGCCTGAGCATACACATAAGGCATCAGACGGTACTTCATCTCCGCACTCTTGCGGAAGACATCCTGCACACGCTTGCTGTCGTACAACCACGGCTCTGTCGGAGGTGCCCCATGCGCGCGGGTATGGGAAGTAAGAAAACCGAACGGTATCCAGCGGCAATACAAGTCCTCCGGAGTGGATTTTACAAAGCCGCCCATATCATGGCTCCAGAAGGAGAAACCGGACAAGCCGAAGGACAAGCCTGCACGAAGCGTACCCAGCAGACCCGTGTTCGTAGTTGCAGCATCACCGCCCCAATGCAATGGATAACGCTGGGAACCAGCCCATGCGGCACGTGCCCACATTATATTCTCGTTGTGCAACTTCTTGGTTATCTCGGACACTGCCATATCATAACGCACCGGATAGAGGTTATGCTCATACCATCCGCTCTTGCCGGAAGCGTAAATACCATTCAGTGGAGCAGCCTCGCCAAAGTCTACTTTAATGGCACTGACACCGATATTCAGCAATCCCGCCAGTTTGTCCTGATACCACTTTACTGTTTCCGGATTGGAAAAATCAAGCACCACATCTTCGTAGGGAAGTTCACCATTTCCATTTTTCACATACATGTCTTTCTCTATCAGTTCAGAGAAATAACGGTTTTTAGGAGTGAAATAAGGCAACTGCCACAAACATACATGGAAACCTTGAGACCTCAAATCCTTCAACATCTGCTGTGGATTCTGGAAACGGTTCTCGGAGAATTTATAGTCACACTGCCAGTCCACATCAAACCAGCCGGTATCGAAATGGATAACATCGCACGGATACTTGTTCTTACGGATATTGGCCGCTACATCATAACCTTCCTTTTCACTGAAATAGGTAATACGGCTCATCCACGTACCGAAAGACCACAAGGGGGGCATGCCCGGCTTTCCTACCAAATCGGTGTACTCGTCCAGAATATCTTTCGGCTCGCCGAAGAAAACGAACAAATCCAGGTTCTCGTCACCCATGAACATTTTGTTCAGCCCAATATAGGTAGCACCAAAATCACAAGTCACGGGAGCGGATGTATGCATAAACATACCATATCCCCGGTTACTCATAAAGAAAGGAATCGGTTTGTACATCTGGTCCGTCTCAGGCCCTTGTGGGTCTGTAACGAACAAGTTCACCTTCTGTCCGGCCTTGTTCAGCCCAGTGGCAGACTCTCCGCAACCAAAAATCATTTCATCTGCAGTCAAGGTAAATACCGGATTGATGCGGCGAGCATTGTCGCTTCCCCGCTTCACAAAACAGAACGGCGTATATTTTACCTGCGTAGAGTCCGCGTCGCTCAAAGCGGCAGTCTGGCTCAAGATACGTCCGGCTTTATCCTTCAAGACGATTCTCCAAGGATTCTTGTTAATCTGAATGGTTCCATAGTCGCTGGAATAGATAATCTTGTCATTCGTCTCGGTAACTTTCCAGCTTCCATCCCTGCCCGGTTCCTTTGCCAACATGATGGAAGCGGCAGGTTTGGGTTCCACCGGGGTCGTTAGCATACGGATACGTACCGTACGCGGAGTTACAAAGTCAATCTTGAATTTGAGGTTAGGGTCATTTTCATAGGCAGTGAAGGGGAAATCGAGCATTCTCATTTTACGGGGCTGTGCACCGTTGGTATTGAAGGCTTGGCGGGGCATCAGATGCCCGCGTTTCCAATTCACCAGCCCTTCACCCGACTTGGCATCGAATGACTCCAGGTGATCTGCAAAAAACAAGGTATTACTCAAGTCACGGAAATCGGTACTCATGTCCAGAGGTTGGTTCATCAAATACGAAGTACCGTCATTGACATGTGGCTGTGCCAACAGATTGCCACCGGCAAACAACAGCATCGCCACTGCTAAAAGTTCTTTCTTCATACTATTAGGATTTAAATGATCTCGCCTGCAAATGTATTTTTCTTAAAGGAAACACAGATGCCTTAAAAATGTCTTTTAATATCCGGTTTTGTTTCATAGAACCCATATAGGGCCATTGGAAACAAAATGCATACTATTTTTCACCAAACGGAGGATATCATCCCACACGAATACGCAAATCTTTCCTTGCTCGTTCGAAGGATTATATTTAAGTTTGCAGTTACAATATTGTTAATCCTTCTAATAAAGAAAATACATGAAACAACTGCTCCTATTCCTTATATGCAACCTGGCCTTCCTCCTTACTGTTCAAGGTAACTCAGCGGAAATCCCGCCGGCTGTCATGTTCAAGCAGCTCTCTACAACAGAAGGACTCTCCAACAACAGTGTCCGAAGCATCTACAGAGACAATAGGGGATTCCTCTGGGTGGGGACAGAATCAGGACTCAACAAATACGACGGCTACTCCTTCCAGCAGTATTACCAGAACAACTCCGACCTGCCGGACGATGCCATCAGCGAAATTTTCGAAGGACCGGACGACAATGTATGGATAAGGACTTCCAGCGGCTACAGTATCTATAATTATAAGACCGGTAAATTCGACAATGACTATAAACCCATACTCGATGGGCTGCAAATCCCCAGTAAAAACATTCTGAGGATGGGAAAAACATCCAAGAATGAGTTTTGGGCCTACGACTATTCCAAACTTTACATACGAAGCATGGACAACAGCTCCATCAAAGCCTATCCACTGGCAGTTGAAAAGATTTCAAACCTCTATATAGGTGTCCAGTTCATTTATATAATGTACTCCAACGGTACCCTATACAGTATCAGCAAGCAGACTTCCGAAGTCAAGGAAATAGCCATTCCCACCATCTATAGACCTTTGCTGGAGAATCATGAGCCACACATTTACATAGACCAAAACGAAAGCCTATGGGTATACACCTTCCAAAACAGCCTACTTTTGCACAAGAACAGTTTTACACAGCAATGGGAGGACATCAGCCTGAACAATAACACTCACATACAGTACAATCGCGTGCAACGCATCCTCGACCTGGGAGACGGCAACGTATGGATACTTACCAGCCATATGGGGCTGTTCGTTTACAACACCCTGACCAAATCGCTTACCAACTTGGTGCACAATCCATTGAAACCGCACACCATTGCCAGCAACAATCTGAATACCATTTACCGGGACAAAGACGGAACCATATACATAGGGAATTTCAAACACGGTATTTCCTATTATAGCCCCATGTCCCAAATCATACTATGCAACAAATCCCTGGAATATGATGATATCCTGACCTTCTGCGAAGACACCAGCCAGGAATACATTTACTACGGAACAGACGGTACGGGACTAATCCGACGTTCACTAGTGACCGATTCATACGAAAAGATAGCAACTCCCGCCAATATTGTAGTCGACTTATCCATCGACTCCAAAAACCGCCTATGGATAGGCACCTTCCAGAAAGGACTGCTATGCTACTCGAAAGGGCAAATCAAACAATACACAGTAAGTAACAGCCAGCTTCTCGAGAACAATGTGTATACAGTAAAGGTAGACAAACACGGATACATCTGGATAGGTACCATGAAAGGATACATACAGAGGTTAAATCCGGAAACCGGGCAGTTTGACACCATCTTGTACCGTCCGGGAGAATTCTTTGTCCGAGATATGTACTATGATAAAGACAGTACCCTTTACGTAGCGACCAAAGGAGGACTCATTATCATCGATACGGAAACCCAAGCCTATAATATCTACGCCGAAGCCGGCCGCTTCAAGGAGAACAATATGCTCACTGTCTATAAGGACAGCCGGGACCTTCTTTGGATAGGACATCCACACGGACTGAGTATATGGAACCAGAAGAACGACTCCATCTACTTCCTTGACCAGAAAAACGGACTTGCCGCCAACCTCGTCAGAGCCGTCACGGAAGACAACAACAACCAGATGTGGATTGGTACCGGCAACGGCATCTCACGAATCAAAATAACAAACGGTACATACGCCATCGTGAACTACTCCGTAAGCGACGGACTGATATGCAACGATACCAATGTCCACGCCATCCTCAAGCTACAGAACGGCAATATACTGATAGGCACGCCACAAGGTTACCAGACTATCATTCCACAAGACATCCTGACCACAAGTTATGATGCCAATATTTACCTTACCGGTATTGAGCTCAAATCCGGAATGACCCATCCGGACATCCTGAACGGCAGCTCACTTGAATGTGCACAACATCTTTCCTTCACTGAAAAGGAAAATTCATTCACTCTGTCCTTCTCTGCCCTCGACCTGGTGGAAACGGATAAGATAAAATATGCCTATAAGATTCATTCCAACTGGATTTATGCTGAAAACAACAAAGTAAACCTATCCATGCTGACTGCCGGAAACTATACTTTATCCGTCAAGGCATGCAACTCACAAGGCATATGGAGCCCCAACGTCAAGGAACTGAAAATAAAGATACTCCCTCCTTGGTGGCGCACTTGGTGGGCTTATACCATATATAGCGGTATCGTTTTGTGCATCCTTCTGTCCATTATCCGCAATCTGCGCTTACGCCAAAAGCAGAAACAAATCATGCAGGCCATCGAGGTGGAAAATGAAAGGCAGCAGAAAATCAACAATATGAAACTGCAGTTCTTTGCCAACATAAGTCACGAACTGCGGACCCCCTTGTCACTTATCATCAATCCGCTTGAAGAGTTTTTCGTAGACCATCCCGAATATCGTAAAGGCATTCTGGATATGGTCAAACAAAATGCCGACTATCTGCTGGAACTGATTAACCAACTGCCGGATTTCAGAAAGCTGGATGCCAAGGCTGAAACCCTGAAATGCAAACATGACAACATCCTTATCATTCTGAGTGAAATATTCCACTCTTTCGATCCGATAGCACAGAAACGGAACATCAGCTATAGCCTTACCGCTCCACAACATTCTGTATTCATGGATTTCGACTATGACAAGATACGCAAGATATGCACAAATATCCTGTCAAATGCATTCAAGTTCACTCCCAATAAAGGAAGCATCTCACTGGATATTGCCGTAAGAGGCACAAATCTGGAACTGACCTTTACCGACACCGGTTGCGGCATAGAGGATGAAGCCAAGGAGAAAATATTCCAAAGATTCTATCAGTCGGGCAAAAACCAGTCGAACAACGGAGGCAGCGGCATTGGACTGCACATTGTTTCCGAATACGTAAAGATGCATCAGGGTACTGTCTGTGTCAGGGATAACCAGCCTTGTGGTTCTGTATTCCTGATTGCCCTACCCCTACACCAGAACAGTAATGAAACCAAAAACGGAGAACCGGTCGAAGGACCGGAAATAAAAGAAGAATCCCATCCATTCACCATACTACTCGTAGATGACAACTACGACTTCTTGAAATTTCTCTCTGAAAGTCTTGCCAGGCAGTATCATGTATTAAAAGCCACAAACGGAAAACATGCACTGAATGTACTGGAAAAGGAAGATATTGATTTAGTGGTCAGTGACATCATGATGCCCGAGATGGATGGTCTGGAACTATGTTCAACCATCAAGAATGACATACGCTACTCCCATATCCCCATTATCCTCCTGACAGCTAAGGCAAGTGAAGAACACCAATTGGAAGGGCTTAGCGTTGGCGCAGACGACTATATCACCAAGCCTTTCAATATGGAAGTCCTCAAGCTGCGCATCAACAAGATTATCGAGATGAACGTCAAACGTCAGGAAATATTCAATCAGGACATTAAAATCGAGCCAAGCCGTATCACCATCACTCCCCTTGACCAGCAGCTGGTGGAAAAAGCCATCCAGATTGTAGAGGACAATATCAGCGAAACCGAGTTTTCCGTCGAGGAGCTTGCCAGCAGCCTGAATATATCACGCAGCTATTTCTACAAGAAAATGATTAAGATAACGGGAAAGAAACCCATCGAATTCATCAGGACCATCCGTATGAAACGTGCACAACAACTCTTGACAGAAAGCCAGATGCAAGTTTCGGAAATTGCATATACCTTGGGGTATAACTCCCCCAAGATATTCTCCAAACATTTTAAAGAAGAGTTCAACATCAGCCCATCCGAATTTATAAGGCAGCAGGCTGAATAGAAACATTATTTTGACATCAAAGCATCCAACGAAGACACCAACGCCACCAAAGCAGCACTCCAATTAATGGCTATTTCATTGGAAGCATACGAACCTTCCACATCTGCATAAGACTCATCCGGCAGATTGGAAGGATAGGGTACACCGTCTTGTTGGCCAGGATTGGGACCGCCAACAAGGAAACCGGGAAGAGGTGCCTCTATATCATCCGATGCAGAAAGACGATGGTGCGGATACAGAGGACTTTTCATCCCGAAACCGGTGACATAACAATATCCCGTGGCATTCTTTCCTAAAATGTAGTCCATATTGCGGTAGGCGTTCGTCAGGTACGACTTCTCACCCGTAAGCAAATAGGCGCAAACCAGTGAAGTGGCTTGGTTAGCACACCCTTCGGCAAGGCATCCCCAAAAGAAATCTTTGGCATCGTTGCCGTAAGGAGCGTGGAAAGGAGAGCGGTCAGCACCCCGCACAGCCTCGGCAGCATAGTCCAGTAGCAGGTCTTTCATGGCATTTGCCAACTCCACGTCTTCACCCTGATATTCCCTGCCCGGTTGCAGCCAGGCAAACACGCCCAACGCAGTGGTATTGCCCCAAGAAGGAGTCTTATATGCAGTGGGCAGATGCTTCTTCACTTGTTCCCGGTAAACGGGCTTTCCCGTAGCAAGATAGAGCTCGGAAGCCGCCCAGAAGAATTCGTCATCGGCACTACGATCACCGTAAGCTCCCGTAACCACGGCAGGTTGATATTGCTTGTTGAGGAGGTCCTGATGATAGAGCGCTTGCGGATGCGCTTCTGCCCAGGCGTAAGCACGTTCGGCAGCCTGCAAAGCCACTTCCGAAAAGCCAGGATAATCCTCTTCGTAAGGAGCAAACAACACGGAAGCTTGCGCTAAAGCCGCAGCATAGTCCAATGCCGCCGTTACTGATTTCTGAACTACATAACGGGGCTGCTTACACTCCGTAGGCTTGATAAATCCCTCGAACGAAGGGGTAGTCAGCTTGTGGTAGACTCCTCCGTCGGCAGGGTCTTGCATGGTCAGCATCCATTTCAGGTTATAGTACATCTCGTCCAGCAAATCGGGCGTGTGGTTTCCGCTTTCCGGGATGTTCACCCGTTGACGGATAAAATAGTCAGGAAAGCGGGCATAAATCGCCTGCATCAATCCGATGGAATAAGCGGAGTTCACAATGTACTTGTTATAATCTCCGGCATCATACCATCCTCCCGGAGAAGAAATCACCGCTCCCGCCTTACGTTCCGGCCCGGCAGCATTGGGATGTACCAGCACCTTGTCATCTGGATGGCCTGCCGGACGGCTCCACCGACCCGCATAAGTCGCTTCGATGGGCATACCCGTACGTTGGTAATAGAAAGATTTCAAAGCGGCATCGGCCAAAGGGGACAGCACCTTTTCCTTTACTTCGAATGCCACTGAATCGCCGTTAACCAACAGAAGATATCTTCCCGGTACCGTGATGTCACTGAAATCCAATATTGTCCTGCTCCTATCCGACCAAGCGGATGAAGCGGTATATCCGGGTTTGCCGGAAAGTAGCCGATTGCCCGTGGCTGCATCTACTATGGTAAATTCACGTACCTCACCGGCATTCACCACAGCTACTTTTTCCTGCTGGGGATAATACCCTAACTGATTCAAACGTACAGTTTCTGAAGGATGCCCTAAAGTGGCCATTCCTCCCAGAACTGTAAACAGACATGTAGTTATATTCATATCACTATTCTTTATATATTAATATTATTCCATTTCAAAATTATTTATCCGACAATAAGGTAATGAAACTGATAGCCGGCAAGTGTACCCGTACCAGTCCATTCTCCACCTTCACTGCAGTTTCCTTCATGCAGTCCTTTGTATTGGTCACATAGACTTTCAGTTCCTTCACTTCTGCAGGGATACCGGAGATGACAGCCTCGCAATCCGCCCCATTATTGACCATATGGACGGCATATTCTCCGCGCACCATATTTCCGAAAGCCGCACAGTTTACATTTTTCTTGCTGCTACTGACTGGAATAGCCAAGGCATCGGCCGGAGTGGAGGCCAGCTGCTTAATGTTCCAGAAACGTTGTGTAGGACGCAAAGGACCTTTGGAGCCATAAATGCCGTCTCCCCACAACAACGAATAGTCTGAAGTGAGCTGCCACTGCAAGATGGACAATGGTTGGCAAATCGCACAAATACGTGTATACAGATTGATTTCATAAAGTGCAAACGTCGACTCATTGAATATCTCGGCATAACCATGAGCAGCGGCATCCGTACTACCCTCACCAACCAAGAGTAGTACATTAATCTCTTTGGCAGCACCCGCCCACTTCCTTAACGTAACATCATCACAACCACGCCATGAATGGAAAGAAACTGCACCAATATACTTATGAGTCTCAGGATTGTTCAAAGCAGGAAGGATAAAATCGAAAGTAGTGGCATCCGAATTGTCGCCAAGCAGCATGCGGGTAGGAAGATTCAACCCTGCCAGATAAGCACCGAACTCCTTAATGAAATCTGCATGCTCCTGCGGAGTGTGGAGGACATCAATACCCAAATCCGATTCATTGAACGAGAACATGGAGAACTCAATACCATAATACCGTTTGGCATACAACAGATAATCTGCCATGGATTTATAAATCTTCTCCTTTTTCCGGTTATCCAGACGATAAGCAATGACACCACCTTGACGGGCATAACTTGCAGGACCTCCGTCAATGGCCCATGCAGGCGGAAACCAACAGCTTAGTATTACCGGCATTCCCATCGCCTTCAAGCGCTTTGCCATGAGGAGACTTTCCTCCACCCGCTTGTTCAGTCCCCCATTCTGTGCCACGGCAATAGGATCGGATTCTTCTTCGGGTTGCCACAATCTCCACGGAAATTCCACACGGCCATAAGCTACGCGCAAGTTTTCCAGACAGTAATCTATCACTTTAGGGTCGGCAGCAGGATTCTGCAGGCGGAAATTCCCTCCAAAGCCTGCAAACAAACTTCCCGGATTCTGCATATCCAATGTAATTTCCGCGTCACTGTGATCTATCACTCCGGAAGCATGCAGTTCCATAGACAATGCTGTTCTCCCAGCCTTTTTCAGAATCGGCATTAGCGAGATATACACAACAGTACCGGTAGACTCTTTTTCAACCGTGGCCTTTACAGACTTATTGAACTTGAATTCCAACTTCCTATTGGCCGAAGTAACGGTCAGCTTCCTGCCACTTACCCTTACTTTGGCATCAATGTAGTTTTCCGGACTTAAAGCAATACAGTAATAGGCTGCCTGGTTCAAAGTAGTGTCCGACAGCGCATCAATAGAAATCTCCACCAAGCCTTTTCCCTTATCGGTCACTTTCTGATGGAACTTTACACCTCGCAGAGTAGCCGTCACTTCCTGCATATTCCCCTCACGATGGAAAACGGGACGGACCTGCTTCTCCTTTCCGGTAATCTCCATATCTCCTTTCAAGGTTCCGACACGCAGGGATGACTCAAAGTCTATCAATTCACCGTCTACGCGGACACCCGTGATATTGCTCCATGCCATCACTTCCGTCTGGGCAGAAAGCGGCAGAGATAATATACCACACAGCAATACAACTATTCCAAACTGGAAAATTCGTAAATTCTTCATAATATCAAATCTATAAAAGGTTGTCATTTCAGTCTGGTATCAATCTCAAACCCCATACGGCTGTTATGATAAGGACAATTCCACATACTTGCTTTAGGCTCCTTGTAGCGGGGAGTTCCATCTTCCAGCACCGTTCTGAACCATTCACCATACTCCTTGTCTATCATCCGTGATTTGATGAAGTTCCAGGTGCGGACGGCACTGTCCAGATAAGATTGTTCACCAGTCAGTTGCCAGGCATTGATACAGCCGACCACAGTTTCCGCTTGGCACCACCAGGAAGCGTCCTTCCTGATTTTGTCCTTATGTCGTTCATACATCATAGCTCCCATCGGGTTGATGCCCTCCTTCAAGGAAGCATCTGCAAGTTCCAATGCTACCTTCCTGCACCTCCCGATAACCTCCGGGTCACCCAGAGCCTCTGCAGCTTCCGTCAGCAGCCAAGAAGTTTCGATATCATGCCCGTAAGAGTCGATGTCATCCAGATTATTCCAATTTAAATCACAGTATGATATCAAGTGATGTGTTTGTGGGTTGTACAGCCTGGTTGTTATTAAGTCTATTACTTTTGCAAGGCGCTTGCAAAGGCTGTTATCCTTCCATACTTTATATAAAGCCGTGTATGCCTCTAATACATGGATATGTGTATTCATTGTTTTGGCAGCAATGCCATCTCCATCATACCCCAGCTTTTGGGGAGTTCCCCATTCGCGGGTAAAGGATTCTATATA
>UMHK01086077.1_pt1 | contig 15894 bp, 17 predicted proteins | sample 1965521 | NCBI WGS metagenome assembly UMHK01 (sample SAMEA4836097, study PRJEB28245) | human gut metagenome | biome: gut microbiome; material: fecal sample | place: Denmark | collected 2008
AGGCAACTTGCCGGAAACGGGCGGAGTACAATCTACAATTGGCGAAGTATGATTTTGCGATGCCGGACAAGCTGACCGATACCGAAATTGAAGCAATTCTGGAAACTGCTGACCAGCTGACCGCTTGGGTGGCGGATGTCAAGGAATACGCCCTGCGGCAGGCTCTCTCCGGCAAGCAATGGCACGGCTACAAGGTCGTTGCAGGAAAATCAAACCGCAAGTATACCAATCCGGCAGCGGTCGCAGAAGCCGTGCAAGCCTACGGGAAGAACCCCTACAAAGAGCCGGAATTGCTAGGCGTGACCGCCATGCAACAACTGCTGGGCAAAACCCGATTTGAAGCCCTACTGGGCAATCTGACCGAAAAGCCGCCGGGCAAACCAACCCTTGTTCCATGCTCGGACAAGCGTCCAACATGGAGCAACGCACAAGAAGATTTTAACGAGTAAAGGAGTTTTTCACATGGCAAAGTATATCAATCCTGCAAAAGTAGTAACCGGTGTATGCAGATTTAGCTACGCCAACCTCTGGGAAGCCAAGGCGATGGATGAGAACAGCAAGCCGAAGTACAGCGTTTCCCTCATCATTCCGAAGTCGGACACGAAAACCATCGAGAAGATTCGTGCCGCCATTCAGGCAGCCTACGAGGAAGGACAGAGCAAGTTGAAAGGCAACAGCAAGTCCGTTCCACCGCTGACTTCCCTCAAGACACCGCTTCGGGACGGCGATTTGGAGCGACCCGACGATGAAGCGTATGCCAACAGCTATTTCGTCAACGCCAATTCCATCACTGCCCCGGGCATCGTGGACGCTGCCTGCCAGCAGATTTTAGACCACAGCGAGATTTACAGCGGTGTCTACGGCAGAGCCAGCATCACGTTCTATGCGTTCGCTACAAAGACCTCTCGGGGCATTGCCTGCGGTTTGCAGAACGTCCAGAAGATTCGGGATGGTGAGCCGCTGGGCGGTCACAGCCGTGCAGAAGACGACTTTGCAACTGTAGAAGACGAGGATTTTCTGAACTAAGATAGCTGGGCGGACAGCTAGGCGTTATGCTTGGGTGGGTAATTGAGATAAACATGATTACAATTGATATCGAAACAAGATCCGATAAGGACATATCAAAATGCGGCGTTTATGCTTACACAGACACCCCATATTTTGATATTTTGCTGTTTGCCTATTCCATAGACGGACAGCCTGTTCAGGTAGTGGATATGGCAAACGGTGAAGAAATTCCCGAAAATGTTCTCGTTGCTCTTGTTGATGAAAACGTGATAAAAAGGGCATTTAATGTAAATTTTGAGAGAGTTTGTCTTTCAAAATATCTTCGTAAGAATTATCCTCAATATTTTCAGAGTTACAGCATTGACGAAGATACTGTCGGAGATTTCTTAAATCCCGAAAGCTGGCATTGTTCTATGATTCATGCAAGAACACTCGGACTGCCGTCATCACTTGCAGAAGTCGGAAAGGTTTTGGGCATTGAACAGCAGAAAATGACAGAGGGCAAGGCTCTCGTCAAATTCTTTTGTGTGCCATACGACACAGTTGATGGTGTCCCACAGTTTCATAATCTGAAAGATTATCCCGATAAATGGGAGATTTTTAAAGCATACAACAAGCGTGATGTAGAAGCTGAACTGGAAATCGACAGAAAACTGTTACGTTTCCCTGTGCCCGATTTTCTGTGGAAGGAATTTTATCTTGACCAGGAAATCAACGACAGAGGTATTCTCGTAGATATGCAGCTTGCAGATAAGGCAATTGGCCTTGATGCAGAGGCAAAAGAAGAACTGACAGCTGAAATGAAAAGGTTGACAGGCGTAGAAAATCCGAATTCTGTATATCAGTTGCTGGATTGGCTTGAAACACAGGGATACAAGTCGGATTCACTCGGCAAAACACAGGTGCAGGAACTTATCAAAACTGCAAAAGAACCTGTAAAATCCGTGCTTCAGATGCGTTTGCAGTTGTCTAAATCTTCGGTGAAAAAATATACCGCTATGAAAAATACAGCTTGCAGCGATAATCGTGCAAGAGGGATGTTTAGCTTTTATGGTGCGTCAAGGACGGGGCGTTGGGCTGGTAGAAATGTGCAATTGCAGAATCTTCCGCAGAATCACTTGCCGGATTTGACAGAGGCAAGAGAACTTGTAAAGTATGGTTCTTTTGATAGTGTTCAGATGCTGTATGATGATGTGCCTGATACGCTGTCACAACTTATCCGCACCGCCTTTATTCCAAGACAGGGTATGAAGTTTATTGTAGCTGACTTCTCTGCCATTGAAGCAAGAGTGATCGCATGGCTTGCAGGTGAAGAATGGCGAATGCGGGCTTTTGCATACGGTGAAGACATTTACTGTGCATCAGCATCAAAGATGTTCGGTGTGCCAGTTGTAAAGCATGGTGAAAACGGTCATTTAAGGCAGAAAGGAAAGATATCCGAATTGGCTTGTGGTTTCGGCGGATCGGTTGGAGCCATGAAAGCAATGGGAGCAGATTCTCTTGGCTTATCCGATACGGAACTGAAACAGATCGTAACCGACTGGCGTGAGGCTTCACCGCATATTACAGAACTCTGGTGGGCGGTAGATAGAGCTGTAAAAAAGGCAGTCGAAGAAAAAACAGCAACGAAAACACACGGACTGCTATTTTCCTATGAGGCAGGGTTTCTGTTTATAAGGCTGCCAAGCGGAAGACGTCTTGCTTATGCTAAACCCTACATCGGTAAGAATAAATTCGGCGGTAAATCTGTTACATATATGGGCATTAATGCTCAGAAAAAATGGGACAGACTTGAAAGCTATGGGCCGAAATTTGTAGAGAACTGCGTCCAAGGAATTGCAAGAGATCTGCTGATGTATTCCATGCAGACACTATCACAATACTTCATTGTCGGGCATATTCACGATGAAATCATCCTCGAATGCCCGGAGGATACAAAGCTGGAGGAAATCTGTCAGCAGATGGCGAGAACGCCAGACTGGGCGAAGGGACTGTTGCTTCGGGCAGACGGATATGAATGCAACTTTTACAAGAAGGACTGAGGAGGATTCCATATGTTTTACATCAAAGAAAATCTGAATGACACCACCAGTATCTCCGTGGAGATCAACAACGAAAACGTATACTGCCACTGCCCGCAGTGCGGTGCAGAAGTGCCGGTTGATCTGAGTATCTTCTGGACAGCAGAAAACTTTGACATTTTCAGCAGTGCCGTTTACTGTGATGCCTGCACACTGAAGCGGCTGAAAGGAGCACTGCATGAATCTGTATAACGCTGAGGGATACATCGACCTCACTGCTTATGAAGCACTGAGCCGTATTGAACGAGAGGAACGCAAAGCGAAAAAAGCTGCCGCTTATCGACCGCTGGTATACATTTGTTCTCCCTATTCCCATGGCTGTATCAATGACAATATCGAAAACGCCAGACGATACAGCCGCTTTGCAGTAGATACCCACTATGTCCCCATCGCTCCCCACTTGCTGTTTCCGCAGTTCATGGATGACAGTCTGGGCGAAGATCGTCAGACAGCGATGTTCATGAATTTGGTACTGCTGTCAAAATGTGCCCAGTTGTGGGTGTTTGGTTCTGTGCGGTCGGAGGGGATGCAGCAGGAAATCAAATGGGCAAAGCGGCGGCATATGACCATTCGGTATTTTACAGAAGAACTGGAGGAAATAGAATGAAATTTACGCTCTATACAGCAAACTGTACCGGCAATGAAAAGAATATCCTTTATCCCAACCAAAAGGTCATTACTTCAGAAGCGGATTTGAAAAAAGCTGTTGTCTACGATCATGTCTGTGCTCAGTATGAGAATTTTGCCCGCAGTGATGCCAATTTTCTGCTGTCTGATGTAGTACCCATGGATTGCGATAACGACCATTCAGACGACCCGAAAGACTGGATCACGCCTGAAATGCTGATGAACAGCTTAGGAGATGTTGCATTTGCAGTGACCTACAGCCGTCATCATCTGTTGACAAAAGGCAGCAAATCTGCCCGTCCACGTTTCCATGTATTTTTCCCGACAGCACCCTGCAACGATGCAAATTCCCATAAGGCAATAAAGCAGAAAATCCATAAGGAACTGCCGTTCTTTGACGGAAATGCACTGGATGCCTCACGTTTTTTGTTTGGTTGTCCGAGCGATGTTGTATGGCACGAAGGAAGTTTATCCATTGAGGACTGGCTTACACTGATGAAGTCAAATCGTAACATTCCGCAGGGACAGCGAAACAGCACAATGTCTCGCATGGCTGGAAAGCTGGTCAAGCGTTTTGGTGTGACTGAGGAAAGTTATCAGAAGTTCCTGGAAAAAGCAGCCGAATGTGAACCGCCGCTACCGGATGAAGAACTGGAAGCAATCTGGCACAGTGCCTGCAAATTCGGAAAAAAAGTAACCTCGCAGGAAGGATATATTTCTCCTGAAGCATACGGCAAACAGTCCCTGATTCCCGATGATTTTTCGGACGTTGGAGAGGCTCGCACATTTGTAGAAGGCTTCTCAGATGAGGTGGCATTTACCATTGCGACCGATTATCTTCGCTACAACGGAACCTATTGGGAGGAGTCAGAGCACGCTGTCACCCTTGCTATGATCGAACATACAGACATACAGCTGGCAGAAGCCGAAAAGCAGGTGGAAGCATCCCTTCTAAAACTAGAAAGCCTCGGTGTTGCAAGAGATGCAGCAATCAACGGTGGAAAAAAGTTTCGGGATAGTCTGGACGAGGAACAGACCGCCGCATACAAGGAGTATCAGTACTATGCCACTTTCAAGGCGTTCGTGATGAAGTACCGCCATGTTCGCAGTATGACCAATGCACTGGATGCTGCAAAGCCGCTGGTTCTCCACAATCCCGAAGCCCTCGACAGCAATCCAATGCTCTTAAATACTCCCGGAGGCACGTATTATCTGCCTGACGGATTGAATGGCTGGAAGCCTACAGATCCTGCCGACCTCTTAACGAAAGTGACGGCGGTTGTTCCAAGTGATGCTGGTAAGGATTTGTGGGAGGATGCCTTACAGCTGTTCTTTTGTGGTGACCAGAGTTTGATTGATTATGTGCAGATGATTTGCGGACTTTGTATTGTGGGCAAGGTATATTTGGAGGCGATGATTATTGCCTACGGTGACGGACGAAACGGCAAAAGTACGTTCTGGAATGTCATTTACAAGGTCCTCGGCAGTTACAGCGGTAACATTTCAGCAGATGCACTGACCGTCAATTGCAAGAGAAACGTGAAGCCGGAGATGGCGGAACTGAAAGGAAAACGGATGATTATTGCGGCAGAATTGCAAGAAGGGATGCGGCTGAATACCAGTGTCGTCAAGCAGCTCTGTTCCACGGATCCGATCTTTGCCGAAAAGAAATTCAAAGCACCATTCCACTTTGAACCCTCTCACACTTTGGTGCTGTATACCAATCATCTTCCGAAGGTTGGTGCATCGGATGATGGCACATGGCGGAGATTGATTGTCATTCCATTTCATGCCAAGATTCAGGGTTCTAAGGACATCAAAAACTACACGCAGCACTTGGTCGATAACGCAGGCAGTGCGGTGCTTTCCTGGCTGATTGAAGGTGCAAGAAAGGTCATTGCGGCAAATTACCAGATCAACAGACCGCAGTGTGTTTTAGATGCAATCGGAGCCTATCGGGAAGGCAATGACTGGCTTGGCAATTTCATCAATGAATGCTGTATCGTGAATAAGAGCTATCAGGAGAAATCCGGAGAACTATATCGGCACTACCGTGAATACTGTCTTGAAAATGGTGAGTTTGTTCGCAGCACATCAGATTTCTATTCTGCTTTGGAACAGGCTGGGTACAAAAAGAAGAGAACAGCTTCTGCAAGATTGATACTTGGACTTCAAATAAAGTTTGATTTTCTTGATTAAGTAGGATTTTGACTGTCATTTGAATATTTAGAGCGTCATAAAAAAAGTAAAAATCAACGGAAAATAGGGCAAATGACACTTTAAGACACTCATATACAGTCTTTACGCAGGCGAGAAAAAAAGTAAAAAAAATCTCTATATATAAGGTTTGTAAATGACTGTCGTAGAGTGTCAAAGCCCCTAAAAATGGGAGAATCCATGCGAGAAAAAATCATTGAAGAAAAACTCACAAAGGCAGTAAAGCAAAATGGCGGTGTGTGTTGGAAATTCACGTCTCCCGGAACGGCAGGCGTTCCAGATCGCATCGTATTGATGCCCGGCGGTAGAATTGCTTTTGTGGAAGTGAAAGCACCCGGAGAGAAACCCAGACCGCTTCAACTTTCCCGGCATAAACTTCTGAGGCGATTGGGTTTTCTGGTTTACGTCTTGGATGCTTGTGAGGACATCGAAAAAATCATCTTGGAGGTGAAAAGCGATGGAACTGCATGATTATCAGAAATATGCTGTTCGATTCATTGAGGAACATCCAATCGCAGCACTCTTTCTGGATATGGGACTTGGTAAGACGATTACAACCCTGACTGCAATCCACAATTTAATGTTTGACCTGTTTGCGGTCAGAAAAGTTTTGATTATTGCACCGTTGCGAGTTGCACGGGATACGTGGGCGGCGGAGATTGAAAAGTGGGAGCACCTCAAGGATTTGCGATACAGCGTAGCGGTCGGCACAGAGGAAGAACGCCTTGCCGCCTTGAACGCTCCTGCAGACCTCTACATCATCAACCGGGAAAATGTGGACTGGCTCGTCAACAACACGAAGTTTGATTACGACATGGTGGTGATTGACGAACTTTCCAGCTTTAAGAGCCACCAAAGCAAACGTTTCAAGGCATTGATGAAAGTTCGACCGAATGTGAAACGCATCGTGGGGCTGACCGGAACGCCTGCCAGCAACGGCTTGATGGATTTATGGGCGGAATTTCGTCTGCTGGATATGGGGCAGCGGCTCGGCAGATTCATCGGGCAGTACCGGAATGCCTACTTCAAGCCCGACAAGCAGAACGGCTATCTCGTGTATTCCTACAAACCCCTGCCCGATGCAGAGCGGCAGATTTATGAGAAAATCGCTGACATCACCGTTTCGATGAAAGCAGTTGACCATCTGCACATGCCGGAATTACTTTCCAACGAATATCCCGTGCAGCTGTCCGACACGGAGCAAGAAACTTACAAGCGGTTCAAGTCTGAACTGATTCTGGAGATGCAGGACGCCGAGATTACTGCTGCCAACGCTGCCGCTCTCAGCAACAAACTTTCCCAACTGGCAAATGGTGCAGTGTATGACGACACCGGAACAGTGATTCCTATTCACAGCCGAAAGCTGGATGCACTGGAAGACTTAATAGAAGCCGCCAACGGCAAGCCCGTTCTGGTGGCATACTGGTTCAAGCATGATTTGGAGCGGATTCAAGAGCGACTGCGAAAACTGAATGTTTCCTATCAGGAAATCCAATCCTCCGACAGTATCCGGAACTGGAATGCCAGAAGGCTGCAAGTTGGTCTGCTGCACCCAGCCGCTGCCGGGCATGGCTTGAATTTGCAGGCAGGCGGAAATGTGTTGGTGTGGTTTGGGCTGACATGGAGTCTGGAACTCTACCAGCAGACCAACGCCAGACTGTGGCGGCAGGGGCAGCAGTCCGAAACGGTTGTCATTCAACATCTCATCACCAAGGATACGATTGACGAACGCATCCTGAAAGCCCTGATCCAGAAAGAACAAACCCAGACCGCTTTGATGACTGCTGTGCGTGCTGAAATTGTGAGGGAGGAAAATGCATGAATCCAAAAGCATACATGGAAGAGGCAGAACGCCTCCGCCACCGAATCTTTCGGAAAGAGCATGAGATCGATTGCATACGACAATCTGCTGAGGGTATGGGTGGAAAAGGTGGAGATTCCCCTAAAACAGTTTCTCCAGAACCACACAAGATGGAAATTGCTGTAGAAAAAATTTTGTCATTGGAAGAAGAAATCGAAGAAACCAAAATGGAACTTCAACATTTGATGCATGAAATGTGGAAACAGATTCAGAAGGTCACAGATGCAGATGCCCGTGATCTTCTTACAAAACGGTATCTGGAGTTTAAGCCATGGAAAGTGGTGGCAAGTGAATTAGACTATAGCGTACAGCATATTTACTACCTCCACAATAAAGCACTTGAAAAGTTAAGAGTTCATCAGAGTTCATAAGACTTGATAAGAGCTTTATGGTATGCTATACTGTATCATAGCAAAGAATAAAACGAGAGCCGCCATGGAATCATCCGAGGCGGCTTTTTGTATCCGGAGGTGAACCTTATGCCGTGGAAGGCACTGAAATCATGCAAGCACCCCGGCTGTCCCAATCTGACAGATGGTTTGTACTGTGCAGAGCATCAACCATTGCACCCAGACCGACCGTCTGCCGCTAAGCGTGGATACGGCAGCAAGTGGCAGCGGCTCAGCAAGGCGTACCTGCGGAAGCATCCGCTGTGCGTGAAGTGTATGGCACGGGGACGGTTCACAGCAGCAACTGTGGTCGACCATATCATTCCTCACCGTGGTGATCCGCATCTGATGTGGGATGAAAGCAACTGGCAGGCGTTATGCAAGCCCTGCCACGACCGCAAGACATGGACGGAAGACCGAAATCCCGTCTATCGGTATTGATTGTGTCTGAAATGCTGCCGGTGGGGGGATAAAAATCGCTAATTGTGAATTTTTTACAGACCGGCGTTCCCTCTCACACACAAAAACCAAGGTTCAAACGGGGGATTAACCCCGAAAATATGAAAACAAGCCGAAACCTACACAGTTTCGGCTATTTTTCTCTCAAAAGGCAGGTGAAATCAGATGGCAAAGGACGGCACAAGAAGAGGCGGCAGACGAGTTCGTGCAGGCGATAAGCCGAAAGCCCTCTCCGACAAAATCGCAGAGGGCAAGGATGCAGATATTATAGAATTTCATGCTCCGGAATTGGACGCAGATGATCTGGACGATGCTGCTGATTTGACCGGTGCGGATATGCCAAGCCCCAGTGCATACTTGTCTGCCCAGCAGAAGAACGGAAAACCGCTGGGAGCAGACATTGTGTACAAAGAAACATGGCTCTGGCTGAAACAGCGTGGCTGTGAAAAGCACGTCAACAAACGGCTGCTGGAAAGTTACTCGCAGGCATTCGCCCGATTTGTACAGTGTGAAGAAGCCCTCAGTACCTATGGACTGCTGGGAAAACACCCGACCACGGGCGGCGTTATTGCTTCCCCGTTTGTGCAGATGAGCCAAACATTTCAGAAACAGGCAAATTTGCTCTGGTATGAGATTTTCGATATTGTAAAGCAGAACTGTACGACCAAATTTGACGGTACGCCACAGGATGATTTGATGGAACAGCTTCTGAGCAGCAGAAAGTGAGAAATACATGAAAGAAGATACCCGGTTCTGGCGAGATTTGAAAGCCAATCGCCAGAAGATGACCAAGCAGCAATACCGCACGCTCAAGGGGTGCGGGTTGCCAGTGGCAACCTCTCGCAAAGCGAGAAGCACCGACCGAGGCGACAGCCGAGACCTGGCGGTCAGTGGAAAAGTACTGGACGCCAGAAAAGGCTTACAGAAAGTTTTGAAGCGGAGGAATGGAGCATGACCACAACTACAGAATTTCAGCTTGTTGACATCAACAAGTTAGTACCCTATGCAAATAACGCCAGAACCCACAACAAGGAACAGATCCTGAAACTTCGCTCTTCTCTGCGTGAGTTTGGCTTTGTGAATCCGGTCATTATCGACCGGAAATACAATGTGCTGGCTGGACATGGACGCATCATGGCGGCAAAGGAAGAAGGTATTGCAGAAGTTCCCTGTGTGTATGCCGACCATCTGACAGAAGCACAGAAGAAAGCGTATATTCTTGCTGACAACCGGATGGCATTGGATGCAGGCTGGGACGAAGAACTGCTGTCTGTAGAAATGCAGGAGTTGCAGGAACTCGGCTTCGACCTTTCCATGACCGGATTTGATGAAAAGGAACTGACAGATCTGCTGGGTGCGGATGCAGATGGCGAAGCAAAAGAGGACGACTTCGACCTGTCCACCGCCTTAGAAAAGGCAGCTTTTGTCCAGCGTAGCGATATTTGGACAGTTGGCAGACACAAGCTGATGTGCGGTGACGCTACTTCTGCGGAAGATGTATCTGCTCTCATGGGAGATACGAAGGCAAACCTCATTCTGACCGATCCGCCCTATGGCGTTTCGTTTAAGAGTGCCAGCGGTTTGACCATACAAAACGACAGCATGAAGAACGAGGAGTTTTATACATTTCTGCTGTCCTCCTTTCAGCGAATGGCTGAGCATCTGGAAAAAGGCGGTTCTGCCTATGTGTTCCATGCAGATACAGAAGGTCTTAATTTCCGCAAAGCATTCATTGATGCCGGATTTCATCTTGCAGGCTGCTGCATCTGGGTAAAAGACAGCCTTGTGCTGGGACGCTCGGATTATCAGTGGCAGCATGAACCTGTGCTGTATGGCTTTATGCAGAATGGCAAGCATCACTGGTATTCCGACCGTAAGCAGACGACCATCTGGCATTTTGACAAGCCGAAACGCAACGCCAATCACCCCACCTCTAAACCGCTGGACTTGCTTGGCTATCCCATCGGCAATTCTACACAGGAAAATGGCGTGGTAATGGACACCTTTGGCGGCAGCGGTTCAACCCTTATGGCTTGTGAGCAAATGAATCGCACCTGTTACACCATGGAACTGGATGAAAAATATGCCTCGGTGATTCTTCGCCGGTATGTGGAAGATACGGGAAATGCCGATGGTGTGTATGTTATCCGTGACGGGAAGCAGATTGCATACTCTGAACTGGTAAAGGAAGTGGAACTTTCCGATGATTAAAATTCTCCGTGCAGATGCCTTGGAAGGACTGCGAACACTTCCAAATGACAGCGTTTCCATGTGTGTCACAAGCCCACCTTATTATGGCTTGCGGGATTACGGCAATGCTGGTCAAATTGGAATCGAAGATTCTCCAGAACAGTATATACAAAAGCTGACTGCCATATTTCGAGAAGTACGGCGAGTGCTTCGACCGGACGGAACTTTGTGGCTGAACATCGCCGATAGCTATGCCGGAAGTGGAAAAGGAATCGGTCGAAAGCCTACACATTGTAAGCATTCATATCAAATTCCAGCGGACAGTGCTGCGGCTGCTATGCCAACTACATGGAATGCTATCAAACCAAAAGATATGATTGGAATTCCATGGATGTTGGCGTTTGCCCTTCGTGCAGATGGTTGGTATCTCCGTTCGGACATTATCTGGAACAAGATCAACTGTCTGCCGGAAAGTGTAAAAGATCGCCCCACAAAGTCTTATGAACATTTGTTCTTGTTTGCAAAATCCAGCCGGTATTACTACAATGCAGCAGCAATTATGGAACCTGTAGCGGAAAGCAGCCTAAAACGATACGCTCGTGGTCGCTCTGGTCGAAACAAGTATGGCAGATTTTCGGAACAGGGCATCAATGGGACAGATTACAACGAACGAATGCAGGGAAAAACCATGCGAAACAAGCGAGATGTCTGGAATATCAGCACCAACTCTTACCGCATGAGAGAACATTTCGCTATGTTTCCGGAGCAGTTGGTAGAACCCTGTATTTTGGCAGGCTGTCCAGAAGATGGTGTGGTTCTTGATCCGTTCTTCGGAAGCGGAACTACTGGTGCAGTTGCCAAGCGACTGCATCGGCAGTGTATCGGAATTGAACTAAATCCAGTCTATTGCAAAAAAGCAGAAGAACGAATCGCATCTGTCTGATTCTCACAAATGACAGCCGAAACATTCTACACATCTCACAGTTGCTATCTGTGGAAAAAAGAGTTAACATATGTACTGCCGAAAGGCAAATCACCGAAAATCGGGAGGAAAACATATGATAATTGAATTTCATCTTGCAGGAGAAAATCGAAAGAAACTGGCGTGGGCGGTAGCCATGATCATTGGAACAACAGCAGAATATCAGTATATGCCCACCTGTGCCTACAAAATCGGTGAATGCTACACTGTTACCAAGTCCGGTAATCTGGAAATCAGCGACCAAGCCGACCGTGAGGAAACAGAACGGCTTCTTGCTGAACTGGAAAATCAAGGCTATGTTGTTCCGGACACATCAGAACCGGAATCTAAAGGCTTGACGGTGCAGATGCCAGCCGATTTCTTCACGGAGCATACGCTGGGCAATCTCCGGCAGATCTGCGAAAACAAGGTTGCCCTTTTTCAGGCAGCTTTTCAAACCGGCTGTTTGGACATCATTTCGTCTGATGAAAGGGTGGAATTCCCGTGGTTCACGGTCGAACAGGACGGCGATGCAGATGCCTACTGCACCTTCATTTCCATGCTCTGCGAATTTGCCAAGAACCAGAGCCGCATCAACCGCAAACCGGACACCTCCGACAATCCCAAGTACACCATGCGGTGTTTCCTGATTCGTCTGGGAATGGTGGGTGCAGAATTCAAAGCGGCAAGAAAGGTCATACTCCGGCATCTGTCCGGCAATTCCGCATTCAGAAAGGTTGGTGATACTGATGCAGTTTCCGAGTAAATCTTATCTGGAGCAACTCCGAAGGCAGTATCCAAAAGGGACAAAATTACAGCTGCTTTCTATGCGAAATGAAAAATATCCGGTTCTTCCCGGAACAATCGGCGAGGTCACGCATATTGATGATGCGGGCAGCATTCATATGCGATGGGAAAACGGTTCTTCCCTTGCTCTGATTCCCGAAATCGATAGTTTCCAGACCGTATCCGAGGCGAAAAAATAAGGCGGCACCTCCTCCATTGTACAGTATGTTACCATACAATCGCAAGGATTGCAAGGGTGTATTCTACACAATCTTTTGACCTCATTTTCTGTAGATTTAGCCGCTTGCTATCTCCTCCGTTTAGAGTTAATATGGTTACAACAACAGGGAAAAAGCCCGAAACTACGGAGGAAAACACTATGAACGCTAAAACAGAAAGACAGATTGAAAACCTGAAAAAGCAGACCATCGGCGTGGAGATTGAGATGAACCACATCACCAGAGAACGAGCTGCCAAACTTGCCGCCGACCATTTCGGCACAGGCAGATACGAATACACCGCCAGCCGAAACGGCTACAGCACTTGGTCAGCATGGGATGCACAGGGCAGAGAATGGAAATTTCAAAAGGATGTCAGCATTGCAGGATGCGATGCCGAAAAGTGCGAACTGGTCACACCGATTCTTCACTACAGCGACATTGAGACCTTGCAAGAACTGGTCAGAAAACTTCGCAAAGCCGGAGCAATCAGCCATGCAGGCATCGGAGCCGGAGTACACATTCACATTGGAGCAAACGGACACACACCGCAAACCCTGCGAAATCTCGCCAACCTTATGGCGAGCCATGAACGACTGATTGCAGATGCCCTGAAAATCGACCAAGGCAGAATGAACCGATATTGCAGAACGGTCAATCCCCAATTCATCGAACAGCTGAACCGGAAAAAGCCAACCAACATGGCACAGTTCGCAGACATCTGGTATACGGCGAACGGGGCAAATTACGGCAGAAATCAGCACTACAACGACAGCCGATACCATATGCTGAACTTCCATGCAACTTTTACAAAAGGCACAATCGAATTCAGACTTTTCCAGTTTGACAAACCTACAACAGAAAAGAAAAATGGACTTCATGCCGGACAGCTGAAAAGCTACATACAACTTTGCCTTGCCCTTTCCGAAATGGCAAAGGGACTGCGAACCGCCAGCCCGAAACCACAGCAAACGGAAAATCCGAAATTCGCCATGCGAACATGGCTGATTCGGCTGGGACTGGTCGGCGAGGAGTTCGTCACCGCCAGAACGTTCCTCACCAGAAACTTGGACGGCGATGCCGCCTTCCGATTCGGCAGATAAAGGGACAGCCTTTTGCTACCAGCTACACCAGACCGCTTCGGCGGTCTTATGGTGGTGAAAGGGTATCCCTTTCAGAAAGGATTTGATTGCATGAAAAAGTTTTACCTTGCCTACGGCAGCAATCTGAACGTGAAACAGATGCAGTTCCGTTGCTCGGACGCCAGAATTGTAGGAACTGCGGAGATCCCAAATTACCAGCTGCTGTTCAAAGGCAGCAAGACCGGCTCCTATCTGACCATCGAACCCAAACGGGGCTGTACCGTTCCGGCGGCAGTCTGGTCGGTGTCGGAACGAGATGAACTTGCCCTCGACCGCTATGAGGGGTATCCCCATTTCTACTACAAAACGGAACTGGAACTTCCTCTTGCAGAAACCGGAAAAAAGCTGACTGCCTTTGTGTATATCATGCACGAGGAACGGAAACTGGGCATTCCCACTTCTGCCTATATTCGCACCTGTGTGGACGGATACCGCCAGTTCGGTTTTGACCTGAAACACCTGCGGAAAGCCATGGACATCAGCGAACAGGAGGTGTACCACCATGAAAACGGATAAGCCAGTTTCGGCAATCTGCCCACTCTGCGGAAAGCTGTATTCCGGTGTGCCTGCACTTTCCAGAACGGACAACCAAACGCCCATTTGCCCGGACTGCGGCATTCGGCAGGCACTGGAAAGCATCGGCGTTTCCAAGGAGGAACGGGAGAAAATCCTGTCTGTAATGCACCGAAAGTTCCCCATGTAACCGCCCTGTTTGCCCTGTGTGGGCTTTCAGAACACTTGCCGGAAACTTGCCCAAAGTCAAAATCAGCCCCACACAGGCGAACTGTGCGGGGCTTGGTTGGTAGCTGCGATTTTCCGAGATGTCTTTTCCATTGTACTGTATTTTACCATAGAAAAGCAAGTTTATCCAGTATCAGATCCACCAAATATACAGCGGAAATACCGCCTTATGTTCTGTACATTTAGCCGCTTGCTATACGCCCAAAGGTATGGTAATATACAGTTACCGAAAGGGAAAACAACCAAAAAAACGGAGGAAAAACACAATGGTCGCATACGGAATCGCAAAGGCAAGAGCAATGGCAAACAGAACGGACTGGAACGAAAGAACCGAAATCACAAAGGCGGTCATCACTTGGTTTGATGAGAATTACGAATACGACCTTGAAATTGAAAACGAGGACAGAATGGACGATGAAGAGTTCACAGACTGGGTTGAGAAAAATGCAGAAAGCCTTGCAAAGGCAGATGCAGAAGAAAATGAAACGATTTTTGAGGGCATTGACAGAATTGACTTCAAGGAAGACTACATCGACGACGATGCCCTTTTTGATGAGGAATACGAAAATGCCTGCGAATTTGAATGGGAAAGTATGACGGGAAGATAAACCTTCCTCACTCTTTCCAAACAGCCCCTGATTCAAGGGGGCTGTGGCTCGTACCGAAGAAATATAGTACACAAAATACAGCTGTTATGTTTGTGCAGTATATTTCTCCGATATGACTTGCTATACTTGAAATTGTATGGTAATATACATCATGCCAAGAGGCAAAAACAACGAAAACAGGAGGAAAAAACAATGTGGACAGAAGGAACGATTCGGGTTGGAGCAAGCGTATTTCACTACTGGGTGAAACACTATGAGGAGCCTTCCATTTACGGCTACGAGGAAGGCAGAGCCTCGAAAATCTCCCTGCGGCGGAATGGCAAAACGGTGTTCAATTTTGACCGGGGCATGGATATTCCGCCGGAGGATGAAGAAACCGAAACTGCACTGGCGATCCTGCTGAAACAGTACAACTGATTTTTCCAAAACCGAATCCCACAAGCCGGAGCCGAAAGGCTCTGGCGGTCGTACACCTGATTTTTGTTCGTGTATGGTACACAAGAAAACGTAGAAATTTCGACGTTTTTTCTGTCCATTTAGCCGCTTGCTATGCTTGCTTTTGTATGACCTGCAAATAAAAGTCAAGAGATAAAATGAAAGTTTCAC
>UMHK01071807.1_pt1 | contig 15857 bp, 9 predicted proteins | sample 1965521 | NCBI WGS metagenome assembly UMHK01 (sample SAMEA4836097, study PRJEB28245) | human gut metagenome | biome: gut microbiome; material: fecal sample | place: Denmark | collected 2008
CGAAAAAAAGGAGGTGCATCGTGTATTACGACACACCTCCTTCTTTATTTATACTAAGCAATTGTGATTCCTGGGTCCAGGTATACATCCTGTATGGTGTGCAGTAGTTCTACACCGTCTTTCATTGGACGTTGGAATGCTTTTCGCCCGCTGATCAACCCCATACCGCCTGCCCGCTTATTGACGACAGCCGTGTAGACCGCATCTTTCAAGTCGGAAGCTCCATGAGATTCACCGCCGGAGTTGATAAGACCGACACGCCCCATATAGTTGTTGGCAACCTGGTAGCGACAGAGGTCGATCGGGTGTTCTGTAGTCAGTTCGGTGTACATCTTCTGGTCGGTCTTGCCGAATTTGACAGCCGTGAATCCTCCGTTGTTTTCCGGCAGTTTTTGTTTTATGATATCCGCTTTAATCGTAACACCCAAGTGGTTGGCTTGTCCCGTCAGGTCGGCTGCGGCATGATAGTCCACACCGTCTTTTTTGAATTCACTATTGCGCAGGTAGCACCATAAGATGGTGGCCATTCCCAATTCGTGTGCATATTCAAATGCCTCTGACACTTCGACCAACTGCCTTCTGCTTTCTTCCGAACCGAAGTAGATGGTGGCGCCTACGGCAGCCGCTCCCATATCCCAAGCTTCTTTTACGGAGCCGAACATGATCTGGTTGTATGAATTGGGATAAGTCAGTAATTCGTTATGATTCAGTTTGACCACAAACGGAATCTTATGTGCATATTTACGTGCTACGGAACCTAATATTCCGAACGTGGAAGCTACTCCGTTGCATCCTCCTTCAATGGCCAGCTTGACGATATTTTCCGAATCAAAATAGATTGGGTTCGGAGCGAAGGAAGCTCCCGCCGTATGTTCAATATCTTGGTCCACAGGCAGTATCGAAACATATCCCGTGTTTGCCAACCGTCCGCTTCCTAACAAGCGTTGCAGGTTGTTTAATGTTTGGATATTTCTATCCGAGTCGATCCAGATACTGTCGATGACAGATGGTGAAGGAATGTGTATAAGTGATTTATCGATCGTTTTACAAGTGTGTCCCAACAGAAACTCGCTTTGTTCGCCCAGTAGGCTGATAATCTTTGATGTGTCCATATTTATGAAAGTTTTTTAATATAACATGGAGAGCAAAGGATAGGTTTCATAGTTTTTATCAATTAACAGATAGAATAAATTTATGAGTTTTTGTAGAGCTTGTTTTAGAATGTTTCCCTACATTTGCAAAGAACAAATGACGAGTGTTACAACTATTTTAGATTATACAACCAATAAAAATTTTACAAAGATGAAAAAGAAATGGATTTGCACAGTATGCGGTTATGTACACGAAGGTGATGAAGCTCCTGAATTCTGTCCTCAATGCAAGCAGCCGAAGAGCAAATTTAAAGAAATGGTAGAAACGACCGGTGCACTGACTTTTGCCGATGAACACGTGATCGGTGTTGCTAAAGGTTGTGATGAAGAAATGATTAAAGACTTGAACGCACATTTCATGGGCGAATGTACTGAAGTAGGTATGTATTTGGCTATGAGTCGCCAGGCTGATCGTGAAGGCTATCCTGAAGTTGCGGAAGCATTCAAACGCTATGCTTGGGAAGAAGCTGAACACGCCGCTAAGTTCGCCGAACTGCTGGGCGATGTTGTTTGGGACACAAAAACAAACCTGGAAAAACGTAAAGATGCCGAATGTGGTGCTTGCGAAGATAAGAAACGTATTGCCACTCGTGCAAAACAATTAAACCTGGACGCTATCCACGACACAGTTCACGAAATGTGCAAGGATGAAGCTCGCCACGGTAAAGGATTTGAAGGTTTATACAACCGTTATTTCAAATAATTCGCAAATTCGTTAACAGGAAGGGGTATTCTTTTAGGAGAATGCCCTTTTTTATTAAGAAAAATGCTCTTTGGAGGACAACGGAATTAAATTTTCCCTACATTTGTACTCGCAAATGACGACCTAAGGAAAGCTGCCAGAGTGGTCGAATGGGCCGCACTCGAAATGCGGTGTACGGGTAACTGTACCGGGGGTTCGAATCCCTCGCTTTCCGCAGAAAAGAGGATGTGTCACCAAATACTATGGCACACCCTCTTTTTTTATGTCGTCACTGACTTTAGTGCCGATATGGAATTGACAACTGCACACATACAATTCATCAAAGAACATGCCGCAGACGACTTGGCCCGCTTGCTGCTTTCTGCCGCCAAATATCCCGGAATGGATATTCCCTTTTTGGTCGATCAGATTGCGGCCAGGAGACAGATCCGGGAAAAATTGCCGTCGTGGTATGAGAACGGACAATTAATTTTTCCGGCTAAGATTGCTGCGGAGCAATGTTCTTCCGAACAGACGGCTGCTTATAAGCAGGAGCTGATTGGTGAAAGTTGGACAGTTTGCGACCTGACAGGAGGACTGGGGATCGATAGCTATTTCCTTTCCCTCAAGGCGAAACATTTGACTTATATAGAACGTTTTCCTGCTTATTGTGAAGCTGCGAAACACAACTTCTCCGTCTTGGGTGCCAACAACATAACGGTTGTAAATGCTGATACCGCCCAAGCCGTCGATACCCTTCCGGAGGTCGATGCTTTTTATATCGACCCTGCACGCCGGGGAGAATCCAACAAGCGGGTTTTCGCTTTGCAAGATTGCGAACCCGATCTGCCCGGACTGTTACCGGAGCTTCTGAAACGCTCTCCACGCCTCATCGCAAAGCTCTCGCCGATGGCGGATATACAAATGACTTTGGAACTGTTGCCGGGGACGACATCCGTGCATGTCCTTTCTGTTAGGAACGAATGCAAGGAACTGCTTTTCGTGACGGAGCGTGAGGCGGATGGCAGGGAACCGTCGATCCGGTGCATTAATTTCGGACCGGACGGAATGCAATCTTTCTCTTTTACATTAGAAGAGGAACGTAATGCTGTATTGGTTCCGGTCAGTCAGGTCGGTGCTTATTTATATGAACCGAATACTTCGGTTTTAAAAGCCGGTGCATTCAAGCAGGTAGCTGTCCGGACGGGAGTAAAGAAGTTGCAAGTGAGCAGCCATCTATATACATCTGACCAATTGTTGCCCGACTTTCCCGGCCGCAGATTCCGGGTGGACGAAGTGCTGCCTTTTACTGGAAAACTGTGTAAAGGACTTTCAAAAACAATCCCTCAGGCAAATATAACCGTGCGCAATTTCCCTCTCTCCGTAGAAGATTTGCGCAAGCGGACGAAGATTGCCGATGGTGGGCACGTCTATCTCTTTGCAACCACTCTGGCAGATGGAGAAAAGGTGTTGGTCAGATGCTCCAAAGCCTGATCAGGTGAATAACATTAGTACCAACTGAGCCGAAATCACACGGATAAACATCGAGAGCGGATAAACAGTGGCATAAGAAACGGAAGGCTCGTCGCCATCGACAGTCGTGTTGGCATAGTTTAATGCCATCGGGTTTGCCATACTTCCGCAGAGCATCCCCACGTTGTGTGCATAGTCGAGTTTGAAGAATTGCGAAGCGATGAAACCGACAATCAGCACCGGAACGATCGTCAGCAGGAACCCAAGTCCGATCCAAAGCAATCCTTCTGTCCGGAAAACTGTTTCAAAGAAATGTGCACCCGAATCGATTCCCAATCCCGCCAGATAAATAATGATCCCCAATTGACGGAGCATCAGGTTGGCACTCATCGTTGTGTAGGTTGTCAGGTGGAAACGCGGACCGAATGCACCCATCAGGATTCCGATGATGATCGGACCTCCGGCAATCCCCAATTTGACCGGTGTGCTCATTCCCGGCAGTGTGATCGGTAATGCCCCCAACAGCATCCCCAATGAGATGCCGATAAAGACAGCCAAGAGGTTTGGATTGTTCAGCCGTTTGATTTCGTCTCCTAAAATCTTTCCGACTGTGTTTACCGAATTCGCTTCTCCCACGATTGTCAGCCGGTCGCCGATTTGCAGGCGCAGGTCAGGAGAGGCCAACAAGTCTATACCGGCACGATTCACGCGCGTAATATTGATACCGTAGAGGTTACGGAGACGGAGAGAACCTAATTTTACCCCGTTCACCCGGTTGCGTGTCACCGCGATGCGGCGCGAGATCAGTTGGCTGTCGATGGCATTCCAATCGATATCTGCTTTGTTCCAGTCCACATTCTCTTGCTCGCCGAAGAGGACTTTAATATTTTCGACATCCGATTTGACGGAGATAATCAAAAGGTGATCATGCTCATGAAGCAAGGTGTCCGAAGTAGGGATGCTCACTTTCCCGTTTCTCCATACGCGTGAGATAACGAAATGCTTTTCCGTCAGCTTCATCACGTCCTTGATGCTCTTCTCGTAGATCGCCGGATTGCTTACGTGGAACTCGGCGACATAGGTAGTCATGTCGCGTTGTTCTTTTTGGTCTTTCTGTTTCTTGTCGGTAAACAGAGCTTTCAGTATGATAATCGCCAAGATCACGCCCACTACACCGAGCGGATAAGCGACGGCACATGCCAAAGCCATGTCTGTCACCCCTTTGGTGTTGGTTGGATCTATCTGTAACAAAGCTTGTTGAGCGGCTCCCAAAGCAGGTGTGTTGGTAACGGCCCCGCAAAGTAAACCGACCATATTGGAAAGGGAAATTCCTGTTGTCCAGTGCAACCCGACCGTCATAACCAGACCGAGCAGGATCACGCCCAACCCCATCATATTCATAGCTACACCTCCTTTTTTCAGTGAAGAGAAAAAACCGGGGCCAACCTGCAATCCTAATGCATAAACGAAAAGAATCAGGCCGAAACTTTGCGCAAAATAAAGCATATCCTTATTCACGACGATCCCTAAGTGTCCCGCTAAGATACCGGCAAAAAATACGAATGTGATACCCAGTGATATGCCGAATATCTTGATCCGCCCCAAATATAATCCGAGTGCAGAGACCAGCGAAATAATGATAACTGCTTGAACCATAGTAGGCTCTAAAAAAGCCTCTTGTAACCAATTCATACGTTCCGTTTCATTTATTGAGAGGGCAAAGATAGACAATAAATTTTGCAAGTAGTTCCAAATAGATGCACTATTAATCCCGTTTTCATGGGTTAGTAGTGACATTTTGATAAATTTGCAAACAAAACAAGAAACAATGTCATTGAAAATAATCCATACCGCCGACTGGCATCTCGGACAAACCTTTTTCGGGTATGACCGCGATGATGAGCATGAGGCATTTCTTTCGTGGTTGACTGACCTGTTGGTGCAACGGCAGACCGATGTCCTGCTGATTGCAGGCGATGTCTTCGATGTTGCCAATCCATCAGCAGCCGCCCAACGTCGTTTTTTTCGGTTTTTGCGGGAAGCGAACCGGCGTAATCCTCATTTGCAGATCGTGCTTATCGCAGGCAATCATGATTCGGCAGCTCGTTTGGAGGCGCCGATACCTTTGTTGGAAGAACTGAATACGTCGATTGTCGGGATTGTTCCGCGAACGGACCTGTGCAAGATCGATTTCGATTCACTCCTGGTCCCCTTATATAATAAGGAGGGGAAACGGGAGGCACTTTGCTTGGCTGTTCCCTATCTTCGCCAGGGAGATTACCCCGCTTCGGAGGAAAGGAAAGATACCTATGTGGAGGGGGTTACCCGAATGTACCGTGGGCTCTATGACTATGCCGATAGTCAGAGGCAGCCGGGCGAGGTACTCCTTGCGATGGGACACCTGCATGCGACCGGTGCCGAACTGTCGGAAGATGACCGGAGCGAACGGACTATCATGGGAGGGCTTGAATCGATATCGGTAGAAGCCTTTAACGAGGACTTGGCCTATACGGCTCTCGGGCATATCCACAAGGCACAACGGGTAGGAGGGCGTGAGCATGTACGCTATGCAGGCAGTCCGCTTCCGATGTCTTTCTCTGAACAGCATTATCACCATCAGGTTGTTGCCTTTACCCTCGAAAACGGATGCCTGTCGGATCTCGAAGCAGTGCCCATCCCACTCCGGACCGCCCTGCATCGGATTCCTGCGGAACCGGCATTGCCTGCCGAAGTCCTTTTGCAGCTTTCTGACCTGCCGTTGGCAGAAGAAGGAGCCGACCGCAGCCTATGGCCTTATCTGGAAGTACAGGTGCTGCTGACGGAGCCAGACCCGGGTTTCCGGCATCGGGTAGAGGAGGTGCTGGCGGATAAGGCTGTACGCCTGACTTCTATCATCCCTTCTTATCCGAAAAAGGAGGGAGAGGAAGATTCTCGTCCTTTGTCTTATACGGATTTGCAAAAGATCGCTCCGCTGGATATGCTTCGCCATACTTTTACGAACCGTTTCGGGGGAGATTTGCCGGAAGAGTTAGAGAAGATGTTTAACGATGTAATACGGGAGGTTTCCCTATGAAGATATTAGCGATACGAGGTCGTAACCTGGCCTCGCTGGAAGGTGATTTTGAAATAGACTTTACAGTAGAGCCGTTGCTCTCGGCCGGGATCTTTGCCATTTCCGGACCTACGGGAGCTGGCAAGTCCACGCTTTTGGATGCGATGTGCCTGGCTCTGTTCGCCCGTACGCCTCGTTCCGACCAAGCAAAAGAAAATAATGTCAAGCTTCAGGATGTCAGTAATGAACAACTGTCGCAGAGCGATCCCCGTTTCTTGCTGCGGCGGGGGACGGCTTCTGGTTTTGCAGAGGTGGATTTCATGGCCTTGAACGGACACCGCTACCGGACACGCTGGTCGGTGGCGCGGGCGCGTGACAAGGAAAACGGACGGTTGCAGAATCCGCGTTTGGCGTTGTACAACCTCGACAAGGAGGAGGAAGAGCAGGGGACGCGTTCCGATCTGCAAGCCCGTATCATCGAACTGATCGGCCTGACCTTCGAACAGTTTACGCGTTCCGTATTGCTGGCGCAGAACGATTTTTCCACTTTCTTGAAAGCCGAGCAGGGAGAAAAAGCCTCCTTGTTGGAGAAGTTGACCGGAACCGAGCTTTATTCCGCTATTTCCCGCCAGATATTTGAAAGAAATGCGCGGGCGAAAGATGCCTTCGACTTGATCCAATCACGCATACAAGGCATTGAACTATTGACGGATGAGGAAGAAAACGACTTGCGCACTCGTCTTGCCCAAGCGGAGAAAGAATCGCAGCGGATCGAGAAAGCGAAAGCGGAGCAGCAGGCTCTTCAAGAGGCTGTCCGCTCTGTCGAACAGCAGATTTCTGTCCGCCGGAGGCAGCAAAAAGAGGCTGCCGACAAGTTGGTGCACGCAACGGAATTGTTGTTGGTTGCTCGCCGTGAATACGAAAAGGGAGTGGAGGAGCAGCAACAGTCCGAAGCTCGTTTTAAATCTCTTCAACAGGAGATATTGCAGGCGCGTAAACTGGATATCCAGTTGGATACGGCTATCCGCGACTTGTCACATTCGGAGCAGCAGTTGAAGAATGTTACGCTTCGGAAGGAAGATGCCGAAAAGAAATATCAGGCTGCCGTCCTCCGTCAAAAACTGGGGGCGGAGGAGATGATCCGTCTGGCTGCTTGGCGCGAGCGTTATAAGAAGAAGGAACGTATTGCGGAGCAGCTTTCAGCCTTGTTGTTGCACTTGGATGCAGCATCGGTCGCCCGTTCGGGGATGGAAGCGGCCACTCGTTCGATCGAAACGCTCCGGCAGGAGGTTGTGGCGTTGAATAAACAACTTGCCGCTCTGCAACAGGCGAATGCAAACAAACAGCAGGCGTTGAAACGGGCGGAAGAGGAGTATCGGAACCTGGAAGAAGAACTGAAAGCTGTCGATGCACCGGCTTTAGACAAACAGATTGAGAAACTTCGCCAGGAACGAGAACAATTGCTTATCGAACAGGCACGCTTGGAGGCTTCCGGCAACATAAAGGATTTGCGCGGCAGGTTACAGGAAGGGCAACCCTGTCCGGTTTGCGGGAGTACACATCATCCTTTTGCCCACCAGGCACCCGTCGCCCCTGTTTCTGCCCTCACCCTTCAATTGCAGGCTTTATCGGATAAAAAAGAAACCTACATCGCCCATACCCGCCATCTTGCCCGTCTGCAACAGCAGTTGCTTCAACTCCATAAAGAACTTGCAGATAGCGAGGCTGCCTGTAAGGAGATGATCGGCAAGCAACAACTCGCCGCCAGCCGGCAAGAGAGGGAAGAAGTCACTATAAAAGAACAATCCGACCAGTTGGCTCAGTCCCTTTCGGCTGCCGACCTCTTGTTCGGCAATAGCGAATGGCAGAAAGCATGGTTGCAGAATCCGGAAGCCTTTCGTAAAACATTGACAGACTTTGCCCGTCAGTGGCAGGAAAATACCGAGAAACTTCGTCAGTTGGAACGGCAGGAGAGCGCCCAAAAAGCCGAATGCGAATCTCTTGCTTCTTTTCTTCCTTCTCTCGAAAAGCAAGCGGAAGAAGCCAGACAGCTCCACGAAAAGAACCATATCGCTTTTTCCTCTTTACAGGCGCAGCGAAAGAAACTACTCGATGGCCGCCCCGCAGATAGTGTGGAGCAGGAGTATACCCGGCGAATGGAAGAACTGAAGGAACGTCTGAAAAAACTGTCGGCTACCCAGACCGAGCAATCCGGCATCGCCGACCAGACGCGTGGCATTGCCGACCAGATCGCAAAGGACTTGGATGAAGCTTCTGCCGACCTACTCCGGAGAAAGGCGGCTTTAGATAAATGGACTGCCGGCTATTTGGCTTCTTCTGATGGACAGCCACTCGAAGCAACCCTGCTCCGCTTTACGCAGGAAAAGACGGAACTTGCTTTCCGGCTTCGTACCCAGACGGAGAACAAGGCGAAAGTTTCCGGTCTACAGGAAGAATTGAATGTCCGGCGTACGGAAAGCGAACGTTGGGCGAAGCTGAACGAATTGGCCGGTTCTGCCGATGGCGCCAAGTTCCGTCGCATAGCGCAAGGATATACGCTTGATATTCTGTTGAACTATGCCAATGTGCAATTGCGTTGCTTGACAAGGCGTTATCGGCTGGAACGGGTTCCCGAAACGCTTGCCTTGCAGGTGATCGACCGGGATATGTGTGATGAGGTGCGTACCGTTCATAGCCTTTCGGGGGGCGAATCGTTCCTTGTTTCGCTGGCACTTGCGCTCGGTTTGTCTTCTCTTTCATCCAACCGGATGAGGGTCGAAAGCCTTTTTATCGACGAAGGTTTCGGGTCCTTGGATGCCGAGACGCTTCGTGTGGCGATGGATGCTTTGGAAAGTTTGCGGACGCAGGGACGCAAGATCGGTGTCATCTCGCATGTGCAGGAAATGACTGAGCGCATCCCCGTCCGCATCTGTGTGAACCGCGCCGGCAATGGACGCAGCGTCATTCGACAATAATCCTAAAGCCGACGTTCATCGGCCGTTGCCAAGGCAGGTAGGCTTTACGGACGGCAGATGTGGAGTATTTAGGACGTTCACGCCAAGAGCCGCCACGTACGACTTTCTTTTCGGCAGTCTCTTTGTTTGCCTTTTCTTTTAAAGGATAAGGAATGTAATCGGAGGCCGTCCATTCCGCCACGTTTCCGTTCATGTCGTACAATCCCCAGGGATTGGGGCGGTAAGAGGCGACGGGGCCACTGATCAGTTGATGGTCGTTTACGTTCAGGACTTTCGGCAGGAAATCCCAGAACTTGCGCATGGGATCGTTTGCCCGCATCGGCTTCGGATCTACACCCGTTACCGCCAGATCGACAGTCGTACTGTCTGCCAAGTTCTCGAAAGAGCCGAAGTCGCTGCTCGTCGATCCGAACCAGAAATCATCTGCACTTCCTGCACGTGCCGCCCATTCCCATTGTGTTTCGGTAGGAAGGGAAGTGTTGCAGCCCGAGATCTTGCCGAGTTTTTGACAGAAAGCGTTCGCCTCGTCCCAGCTGACGCGCACGACTGGCTGTTCGGGTTGGTTGGCCGCATAGCCGGGAGTCGTATGGTCCTTCCAGGTCTGTCCGATGTATCGGCTGTCGTGTTCCGGGAAAAGTGCACGGAACTGTTCGTTCGTGATTTCGGTCGTACTCATCCAGAACCCCTCCTTTACATTTGCCTTAAATGCAGGCGAAGCGGAAGGCGTCCGGTTGTTGCCCATCACAAAGCTACCGGCGGGAATCCATACCAAATCGATATGGACATCCGGAGTGATACTGAGGCGGCGAGTCGTTTCGCCTTTGGCTGCTTGCCGGGCCGTCGCCGTCTGCGTGTCGAACGGGAATCCCTTTACTTTGACCGGGCGGATCGGTTTGGCCGGTTCTTTTATTTCGACTGTCTCTCCGGTCGTCGCTCCGGTAATACCGTCTGCTTTTTTGTTTTCTTTCAGCCAGTTGGCATAGTCGGCGATCTCTTTTTGCCAGTCTACCCGTACTCCGCTGTATTTCTCGGCCAGTTCCATACGACGTACCACTTGGTTCTTCGGTGATTGAGGCTTTAGGTCGATTTGGGTGAAAGCCCCGTTGTAAGGCGCATTGAGGTCGATCCAGGTATAGAGTGTCCGCATATCTTCCTCTGGAACCTTTACACTGTGGTGTCCGGCTTGCAAGATGCGGATCAGTTCGCTATTGCTCGCGTGGAACTCGGCCGGTTTGAGGACGTAGATATCTGATTCCGGTCCCTGACGGTACACGTACGGATGCAGGTTCAGATAGCTCTGGTCATACTGTTTGTTGATTTTCGTCAATATACCTCTCTTATAAGTGACCATCTGATCCTTTCGGAAGTCCGGTTCGGCATTTTTCCCGTTGTGGCAAGAGACGCAGTTACGGTCCAGTACCGGTTGTACTTCCAGACGGAAAGTGAACGGACGGACACCTCCTTCCGGTGTCTCGAGTCGGCGTGACTGCTTGGCCGAAGCAATCGTGCGTTTAGGAATGGGTATGCTGTTCTGGTCCTCATGGCAACCGACACAAGAGACGATCTCGCCCGGCATACCCGTCAACCAGCTACGCATCCACTGGATAGCAGCCCCGTCTTTATCCAACGGCTGGATGGAAACCGGCGTGTTGGCTGGAATGGTGAACAGTGCGGAACCGTCTTCCTCGACCGGGACCGTTCCGAGCACGCGCTTGATATCCCATCCGCTTTGTATTCCCTGTGCATCATGGTCGGAAGGAGCTAAGATATAGGCGTACTCATAGGCGAAGATACGGAGTGCCTTGATCGTACCTCGGGGAACACCCTGCGTACCTTCACCTTCATAAATATCTTGGATAAAGACCGTAGCCTCTTTGCTATCCGGCTTGATCTTCGAAGGGATGACAGGAGGTGTTTCACGTTTTACCAGCGGGATGGGAGCAGTCAGGCCTTCTCCTTCCTTCTCGGTGATGAGTGTCAGGTTATCGAAAACGTCAACCAGGTAAATTCCCCACAGGGCATCCTTATCCGGTTTGCAGGCGACTAAAAAATACTTTTCGCTGAGCGGGAACGGCTTCATGAACTGAGGCCAGACACCTTCCACCAATTCGTCTTTGATGATTGGGACGATCGGACGGTCTTTGAACGGCAGTTCCTGTATCATCCCTTTTTCCTCTTTCCGGCTTTTGGCAGGATCGAAGATGACGAGCCGTCCCGAACGTGCCGTCCCGTGATGGCCGGAGATAATGCCGATGAAGCGGCTGCTGTGCTTGGAGAGCGGTTTCATGTCGAACGTGCTGTTCGGAAAGTAGGAGCCGCTGCCGTAGAGCGCTTTGTTTTCCGTCCCATCAGGGTTCATGTGCATCACGATACGGGAGAAATAGTGTGTCAGATCCGTATATTCCCAGCGGGTGTACATAATGCGTCCGTTCGGAATCACGATAGGCGACCAGTTGCCGTCCTGGTCGAAGGTGAGGCGGCGTAAAGCACGCGTCTCGGGATCAAAGGAGATAAGGTTGGCTACCACATCGTCGCCATGCACGCAAGGAACGCCGTTGTAACCGATATTGGTCGTTGCCACCACTTTCCCGTCCGGCAGATAATTGGCATCGCAAAACTCTAAATCCGGCTCATCGACGGTGATCTTCTGGTGGAGACCGCTTCCGTCCGTTTTTATTTCGTAAATCTGCCATTTCCGTTTTTCGTCGAGCGAGGAGAAAAGGAGTCGGTCGGCATCCCAGTGGAGTTGTATGTCCGACAGGGGAACATCGGCTTCGGGCTTGTATATACGGCCGCTTTCGATTTGTCCACGCAGACCTGTGAGCAAGTCGATCTCGGCATCGTAGCCTGTACGCGGATTGGAAAATAGCGAGTTGTAGTTGGCCGTCGAAGTGCCCATAGACGGGCCCATTGCCTTACGGGCCTTGTCGCCTAAACGGTAACGGGCCACTATGACCTTGTCCATATCCAGCAGCGGATTGGCCAGGATGATCTCGCGCTTCAACGCGAGTATTTCTTGAGCTTGGCCAATCACTTCGTCGGCTACATTGCCGGAAACCTTGCTGGAGAAGGCTTTCCGTACTCCGGGCAGGAGCGTTTCCAGACGGGACAGTTTTTCGTAAAGTGCGGGAGCTTTCTCTCCTAATGCCGTTTTTGTGTCGTCCAGATAGGCACGTATGGCGGTAGGATTTACCCATCGGATTTGCACTCCCATATCATTAAGCTGCATTTGGCGTAATGAATCCTGTCTGTTCGTTGCGGAAATACCGGATAAAGAAAGGGAGAGAAATGCGAAGAGTAAACAAATAGTATGTCTCATTTGTCTGCTAATTTGTAAATTTCCGATGCAGCCATCAGGAATGCACCTGTACCATAGAGCTCGGTCATGTCGCGTGTCACCTTTTTCGGATCGGCACCTACCGGCTGGACCCAACCCAATTTTCCGTTCGTTTCAACGGCGCGTGTCAATGCTTCCCAGCCTTTTTTTACGACAGGCAGGTATTTGTCTGCCGGCAGATAACCCTGGTTGATTCCGTATGCCAGGCCGTAGACGATAAATCCGGTCGCGCTTGTTTCGGGCGAAGGATAGCTGTCCGGGTCCAGCAGGCTGGCATGCCAGTAACCGTCTTTCCCTTGCAGCCCGGCGAGGCGCTCGGACATCTCCTTATAAAGTTCGAGATAGAAAGGCCGGAACTCGGTATCTTCCGCCGGCAGCGTCTTCAATATTTCCGCCAATCCGCCGATTACCCAACCGTTGCCGCGTCCCCAGAACACCTTCTTGCCGTTGGCTTCTTTCTGTCCGATATAGCGGCTGTCGCGATAGAAGAGATCTTCGTCTTTATCATACAGGTGATTGTAAGTGGCACGAAATTCGCCATCGGCAAAATACATGTATTTGCGGTTGCCGGTCAGTGTGTAGAGCCGCGTGTAGACACCGGGCGCCATGAAGAGGGCGTCACACCAGGTCCAGCGTTCGATCGTGCTGCCTTTGCTGTAATCGAGGTCCATACTTCCGTTGGAAGGGTTGTTCAAAACCCAGTCAGCGCGAGCGATAGTCGGTTTCAGCATATTCTCGTTCTTTTCCTTATTATAGAAATCGATGTAGGTTTGTGCGATGCAAACGTCATCGGCATGATACATCCGGTTAGCGACTTGCCAGCTCTGGCGGTTGAAGATTTTCCGGAGCCAGTCGTAATAGGTATTGTCTCCACTCAGTTCCGCCCAGTCGAACATCCCCATATAAAGCGCCCCGGCGATCCATCCGCGCGGTTCGCTCTTGGCATATTTGTTTTCGGGATAATCCTTGATCTGCCAGTCTGCCACCCGGCGGGCGACGTCCATAACGCTTTGCCGGTTCCAGCCGGCAGCTGTCGTAGTGACGGCGGTATTTGTCGTTTCGGCCTGTGCCGGCAGGTTGTTCACTAAACAGGTACAAGCGCAAAGTGAGAGGCCTGTACAAATGTACTTGATTGTAGTTTTCATGATATTCGTTCTGTTTCTATTTAATTCTGCACCAAAAATAGGAAAGATAAGGCTCAGGATATAATAATATCATCTCAAAATGATTAAAAAATGTACCAAATCCAATGATTCTTATTAAAAAGAAAGGGGATGTTCCTTTGGCTGGAACTCCCCTTTCACCATATAAGTGTGTGTCTGTCAGTAGGTATTCAATGCTTAATACCCCGGATTCTGCGGGAACTCGGCTCCTGTGTTAGAGTCGATGATGGTCTGCGGGATCGGCCACAAAGTGTGGTGTTCGTCCATTGTGTTGCTGTGCGGGTTGTATTTCTTTACGCGCTCAACCAGCTTGCCTGTACGAACCAGCGTAAACCGGCGCAACTCTTCACCGACCAATTCACGGATACGTTCGTCCAGCAGGAAGTCGATCGTGGCATCTTTGGCTGCGATTTCCGGTGCGTTTGCACGTTTGCGGATTACATTGATCGCGTCTGCAGCTCCTTGCGCATTGTTTTGCATCAGACGCGCTTCAGCCAATAACAGATATGTTTCGGCCAGACGGAACTTCATGCGGTCTTTGTTGTTACCGCCGTAGCTCAAGTCTTCAGCTTTTCCGTAAAAGAATTTCGTGACAGCCGGGAATACGGTGAATTTGGTCCATGTGTCCTCTGTTATTTCGGCTTTCTTTCCATATTTATCAGAAGAGGCATCGTTGTAATACCAGTTCCTCTTGATGTTGTATTCCGAGTTACGGATATCGCTTGAAGCGAAGAAGTCGTTGCTGTCGATCCACCATTTGAATGGGACGATCTGTGCCAGGCCACGTCCGCCTAAAGAGTCTGCCAACACAAAACCGTCTTCGTTATAGTATTTGGGAACCCAGGCACGTTTTGTCCAGTCTTCGTTTGCTCCGCCGCCTCCGGTCGTGTTGTATTCGAGCTGCATAACCCAGATGCTTTCCATATTACCGGAAGTACGGTTTTGGTTGTACTCTTTGAACATATCGGAGAAAGGATCACCGGCTTTATCTTTTTCCGCACCGAAGCGTGAAGTCATCAGATTGAAGTAACCGCAATCGATTACGGCTTTTGCAGCTGCTTCCGCTTCCGCATACTTACCTGCCATGAGGTATACTTCCGAAAGCATATGCTGGGCAGCCCATTTAGTCAATTGTCCAACTTCGACCTTATCGGGATCTTCCGGAAGGTTTGCAATTGCAAACTGCAAGTCTTCGATCATCTTGCCTAAAACTTCCGCTTTCGGTGTACGGGTAAAGTCTATGCGGAAGTTCTTTTCGATTTTGTCGACATATGGAACATCTCCGTACAAATATACCAGATACCGGTAAGCATAAGCGCGGAAGAAGCGAGCGACAGCCTGATAATAGGCTTTGTCGGTCGGTTCGTCCCAGTTGACATTACCTTCCGAATATTCGAGGATTTCATTTGCGGAGGCAATCAGGCCATATCCCCAGTTCCAATAGGATGTGACAAATGTTGTGGACGGTGTATAAGACAAATTTTCAAAAGGAACCAATGAACCGTCGCCATGGCCTGTATAAACGATGTCGGTTGCCACTTGGAATGATTCGTACGGGCAAGCTTGTCCCTGACTCGTTGTTGCGCCTCCCCATGTGTTAAACTCAGAACGGGCCCAACCGTACAGTCCGTTTACGCCGACTTCGAAGCCATAGCTGCTTGTGTATGTATTGTCCGGAGCCAGCGAGCTTTTTAGCTCTTCATCCAGAAAACCAGAACAACCGGTTGATGTCACCAATAAAAATGCGGCAGCGGCAGTTGCTAATATATTTTTCATATTCAAATTCGATTATAATGTTAGAAAGTAAGATTTAATCCAAACATGTAAGAACGGGCTGTCGGATAAGTAACGAGGATGTTTCTGTTATTATCGTTATCTTCCAAGTTCAACCAGTTGTCGATGTTGCTGAAAGTATAGAGGTTATTGACACTTGCATTGATGCTCAGCGAACTGATTCCAATCGTGCTTAAAACTGTCTTCGGGAACGTGTATCCGATCGTGATGTTCTTGATATTGACATAATT
>UMHK01057849.1_pt1 | contig 15302 bp, 9 predicted proteins | sample 1965521 | NCBI WGS metagenome assembly UMHK01 (sample SAMEA4836097, study PRJEB28245) | human gut metagenome | biome: gut microbiome; material: fecal sample | place: Denmark | collected 2008
GAACACCTTGTCTTTTTTATCTTCCGGTATACCAATACCTGTATCGCGAACGTAAAGACGAATATTTCCGTCTATCTTTTCATACCCCATTTCAATCATTCCTTTGGAGGTATATTTGATAGCATTAGTTACAAAGTTAGTGAGAATCTGCGCTAACCGGTTTTTATCCAAACGAACGGTACAAGTTTCATAAGGATTCACGGGAACTAACCGAACCTGCGGATTTACTACACGACGATGCATCGAAGCAGCTAATTCGTTGAAATAAACAGCCAAATCAAAATTTTCGTATTTCAGTTCTACCGAGCCGGCTTCTATTTTCGAAAGATCCAGTATGTCGTTAATCAGCTTCAAAAGCAACTCATTGTTGGCATTGATAATCTGAATAAATTCTTCTTTTTCTTCTTGATCTTCCGTCACCATCAATAAGTCGGAAAAACCAACGATAGCATTTAACGGTGTACGAATTTCATGGCTCATATTTGCCAGAAAGGCGGATTTCAACTTATCGGATTGTTCAGCGCGGCTCCTTGCCTTTTCAAGTTCACCAATCATGTGCTGCCGCTCGGTAACATCATCTACACGAATCACGACACCGTCAACATCTCCCTGTTCATTAAATATGGGAGTAGCAAAGACTTCTATGACATGCTTGTTATCCAGATTAAACAAGATAGACTCTACCTGACCGGATTTCCGGGCACGTTGCATCACACAATTCTCACAAGGAGTGGTGCGATTATGGGCTGTCAGATAGCAAGGTTCTCCTTTTTTGTAAGCCTCATAAGAAAGGCTTTTACTACAAAGCGAGATATTCTCCCATTGTACGATATAGTCGTTCGCAATATATGCCAATCCCGAATTAATATTGTTCAATACCAATTCATTCTGACGAATCAAATGGATCATTCTTTGTTCGCTCTCAAGAAGTTCTTTTTTCGAACGCACAACCTCTTCGTAAAGATTGTCATATTTGTTTTGCCACAAAACACGTTCGGTGATATCTTGAGTTATCACCATATAATTGGTAATTTCAGACTTATCATTATGTACAAAAGAAACGGTAATCTCGAAGAATTTTATACCGGACAGATTAGTAGGAAAAAGACGGCACAAGTCATCAAAATCATATTTTGCCATGAAACGCACTGTTTCTCCTTTTCTGATCTGTTCCTTGATTTCATCAGAGAAACTGGTGTAGTTGAATAGATTATAGCCCAAAATATCCTTTTTGTCTTTTATCCCCATTGATCTCAACCGTGAATAATTGACATCTATCATGAGACCGTCCTTATCATACAATTCCAAGCCTACAGACAAGTCATTAAAGATATTATGCAATAAGTTATCAGCTATCCCATTTACCAAAGTCTGTTCCATGCAGCAAAATTTGTATAGTATTACAATATTGATTGTTTATCCAAGCAAAGTTACTTTAATATTTTGTTACATAGAAAGAAAGAGGCCTTTTAGCCTCTTTCAGTATCTTTATTTCGCATTTTGGTATAAGAAGCCTTCTGCTTTCGCTAATGTTTCCGGTTTGCCTATATCAATCAGATGCAACTTTTCTGTCAAGTAACCACCATAGTTTACTTGCCGGCAAGTGGCAAGATAGAAATCCATGATAGAGAATTTTCCATCCCATGAGGGAGAGGTCATCCATTGAAAAATGGCGGGCGAAAGTACATGGATGCCACTGAATGCATATTCTTGATAAAGGGAAGAATCATACTGAAAACCTTCCGGTTTCACTTGTTCCGTATCCTTGTTTATCCATCCGCAAAGTCTCTTATCTGTATCAAAAAGAAGATAGCGGGAGGTTTTACGTTGGCTGGCCAGTAAAGTGGCAACAGCACCGCTTCGTAAATGGTAGTCATATAATTCTTTCAGATTCACGTCTGAAAGAATATCGACATTGTGTATCAGGAAAGGCTCATCGGAGTTTTCAAAGAAAGAACGGGCTTTCTTAATTCCCCCACCGGTGTCGAGCAACAGATCGCGTTCATCGGAAATATGTATGATAAGCCCAAAATTCTCATTGGCTTCTAAGAAATCAAGTATTTGTTCGCCAAAATGATGGATATTAATCACTATTTCTGTGAATCCGGCAGCTTTCAGTTTTAAGATCACATGTTCCAACATCGGATGTCCGGCTATGGGAACCAAAGCCTTCGGCATGGTATCGGTGAGCGGCTTCAGCCGGCTACCCAAACCGGCTGCAAATATCATTGCTTTCATTCTTTCGGTTACTTTCTTCTTTAATATTTACTCTTCTTAGATTGTTGCCTCAAACGTATGTTCGATATTCTGTTCCCGATGCACCAGTTCGACTTTCACACCAAATTTCTGATTCAGGTGCTCTGCCAGATGCTGGGCAGAATAAACAGAACGATGCTGTCCGCCGGTGCAACCGAAGCAGACGGACAAATTGCTGAATCCGCGTTCCATATAACGTTGCACGGAGGCATCCACCAAAGCATAGACATGATCGAGGAAACGGAGTATTTCTCCATCTTCTTCCAAGAAAGTGATTACAGGTTCATCCAGTCCGGTGAAAGGTTTGTAACGCTCATACTTACCGGGATTATTCACGGCGCGACAGTCGAATACATAACCTCCTCCATTGCCGGTAGAGTCATCAGGAATTCCTTTCTTATAGGCAAAACTCATTACTTTGACGGTTAACTGCCGCTTTTTCAGATCGTCCGTAAATTGTTTCAGTCCGGTAAGCTCTCGCAAAACGTTACAGAGATACGGATATTCCGGATATTCTTCTTTCAACAATTCACGCAGGTTTTCGATGGCATAAGGAACACTTTGGATAAAATGCGGTTTCTTTTCAAAGTAACCACGGAAACCATAAGCTCCCAGCACTTGCAGCGTACGGAAAAGGACAAAGTGACGAAGCTGGCTATAAAAATAGGATTCGTCAATCGGTTGGTATTTGCGAAGAGCTTCCATATACTCTTGCAGCAGTTCTTTACGAAGACTATCGGGATATTTCGCTTTCGCTTGCCACAGGAAAGAGGCTATGTCATAATAGAACGGGCCTTTGCGTCCGCCCTGAAAGTCGATAAACCACGGTTCGCCGTCTTTTATCATCACATTACGGCTCTGAAAATCACGATACATGAAAGTAGCGGAAGAACTGCGAAGCAAGACATCGCTCATTTTCTGGAAATCATCTTCCAGTTTATCTTCCTGAAACTCCATACCGGTAGCTTTCAGGAAGCAATATTTAAAGTAATTCAAATCCCACAGAATGGAGCGTTGATTGAACTCCGGTTGAGGATAACAACGGGAAAAATCAAATCCATCGGCCCCGGCAAACTGAATGGCAGGAAGCAAACGAATCGTTTTGCGAAGCAACTCTTTTTCCTCTTCTGAAAAGACGCTGGTAGCACGTCCTTTCTCTATGGCATGGAACAACAGAGTATCGCCCAAATCCTCCTGCAAATAATAGGTCTTATCTTCCGAAACGATGCGCACTTCGGGAACAGGCAGTCCACATTTGTGGAAGTGTCCTGCCATATAAAGAAATGCTTCATTCTCATCGATAGAAGCTCCGTAAACTCCAATCAATGTTTCTATACCCGTCAGCCGAAAATAACGGCGGTTGGAACCGGAAGACGGTAATTCTGTTATGTTTTCAGCGGGAACGCCCGTATATGACTGATAAAGTTTCTGTAGTTCTTCGGTAATCATAGTCGTATATTTTCGAGCAAAGATAGAGAATCTAGCTAAATAATACTATCTTCCCACTGATAAAAACCGGCTACTTTACCTAATCTGCTGTGTACAGGCCTTTACTTCCAATAAGCCGGTTATTTAAAAAAGTTGTTGGAATGGCTCCCTATGAATATAAGATGAAGAATTAGCAATTCTCATTGTATTCAAGGATTTTCAGTGCAGAGATTAAAGATTTTCAGTACAGAAATTTATAATAGTTTATGCAGTCGAGTAGTCATCCCCTTATAAGGTGACAATAATCATTTTGTAAAGTGATAAATAGCACCCTATAAGATGACTATTATCCCATTACAAGGGGACAACTTATCTTTAGAAGGACGGAAAGCTTTAAAGATACAAAATTAAATAGAAAAAAGCAACTATATATAACTCTTTTACCTGAAGGAATACAAAATAAGTTTGCTTTTCAACAAACATTCATCCGAATGTATTATCTTTGTTTTAGTTTAACTGACCTAATCTCATGAGAAGAAAGACCTTTTTACTACTATGCATCGCATTTATCGCACTGTTTATCGGCATCTCCCCTCTTCAAGCCGGTCATTATTACTATAAGCAAATCTCACTAAAAGACGGACTGCCTTCTACCGTACGATGCATCTTAACGGATGAACAAGGTTTTGTATGGATTGGAACCCGCTCCGGACTGGGACGATATGACGGACATGAACTTAAAAAGTATGTCCATCAGTCAAACAACCCTCATTCCATTCCTCACAATTTAATCTACCAGCTGATAGAAGATGTACAAAACAATATATGGATTCTGACAGATAAGGGAGTGGCACGTTATCAGCGGCAAAGCGATGACTTTCTTATACCGACTGATGAAACAGGAAATAATATCATCGCCTATTCCGTCTGCCTGACTGATGATGGAGTGTTATTCGGTTCGAAAAATAAAATCTTTTTCTATAATTATCAGGATGCCACTTTCCGCCTCCTGCAAACGTTTGACCTAGAGCCCAATTATAATGTGACTCTGCTAAGTCTATGGGATAAACGAACATTACTTTGTTGTAGTCGCTGGCAAGGACTACTCCTGCTCGACCTGAATACCGGAAAATGCCGCCGTCCTCCTTTCGATTGCGGAAAGGAAATAATGAACGTACTCATAGACTCACAAAAAAGAATCTGGGTAGCCCCTTACAACGGAGGGCTGAACTGCCTGACACACGACGGTAAACTACTGGCTACATATACTACCCACAACTCTTCTCTAAGTAACAATGTTGTACTAAGTCTCGCCGAACGGGAAGGAGAAATCTGGATTGGAACAGACGGAGGAGGCATTAATATTCTCGACCCGGAAACCGGACATTTTTCTCTGCTGGAACATGTGCCCGGAAGTGACAACTATTCACTTCCCGCCAACTCTATCTTATGCCTATACAACGACTACAACAACAATATATGGGCAGGCAGCATCCGCAACGGACTAATCAGCATCCGGGAAGTTTCCATGAAAACATATACAGACGTACCACCCGGCAACGACCGGGGACTTAGCAACAATACCGTTCTAAGTCTTTTCCAGGAATCTCAAGATCAAATCTGGGTAGGTACGGACGGAGGAGGTATCAACAACTTTAATCCGCTCACAGAGAAATTTACTCATTATCCCTCAACCTGGGAAGACAAAGTTGCCTCTATCTGTCAGTTTACTCCCGGTAAATTATTAATTTCTATTTTCTCACAAGGAGTATTTATTTTCAATCCGGCAACTGGAGAAAAACAACCTTTCACCATTGTCGACGCTGAAACAACAGCACTCTTATGCAATCGAGGCAAGGCTGTAAATCTACTCCGGAACACTCATCACAGCATTCTGTTCCTTGGAGAACATATCTATATATATGATTTGAATACACGTACTTTCAGTACCGCTATAGAACAGGAAGAACAAGATATTATCGGTGCTCTCCTGCCAATCGGCAATTATAGGAACACCACTTATCTAAATGATACGAAGCACATATATGAACTGGACAACCATACAAACCGGCTGAAAGCCCTATACAGATGCTGGAAAGACACGACCATCAACTCCGTTTCAAGAGACGAAGAGGGAAACTTCTGGATTGGGAACAATTACGGATTGGTACACTACAATCCCGCCACCAAAATACAGACTCCGATCCCGACCTCTCTATTTAGTGAAATCACTTTGATCGTATGCGCCCAGCAAGGAAAAGTATGGATAGGAGCTGACAGCATGCTTTTCGCTTGGCTTATCAAAGAAAAAAAGTTCGTTCTATTCGGCGAATCAGACGGCGTAATCCAGAACGAATATCTTTCCAAACCCCGCCTGTTAAGTATGCAGGGAGACGTCTATATGGGTGGAGTAAAAGGTTTACTGCACATTAACTGCAAAATACCATTAACAACTTCTGAACTTCCCCAACTCCAATTATCTGATGTCATCATCAATGGAGAATCCGTGAATAACGAATTAACCAATCGACCAACAGGGATCTCCGCTCCCTGGAACAGTAATATCACTATCCGGATCATGTCGAAAGAGAAGGACATTTTCCGACAGAAAGTGTACAGATACCAGATAGAAGGGCTGAATGACCAGCAAATCGAATCGTACAATCCCGAACTGGCTATACGTTCACTTCCTCCGGGAAGTTATAAGATTATGGCTTCATGTACAGCTAAAGATGGCAGTTGGATTCCCAGTCAGGAAGTACTGGAACTAACCATTCTCCCTCCCTGGTATCGGACATGGTGGTTTATTCTTAGCTGTACCGTTCTTACTGCTGCCGCTATTATTGAAACTTTCCGAAGAACTCTAAAGCGTAAGGAAGAAAAACTGAAATGGGCAATGAAGGAACATGAACAACAGGTATATGAAGAAAAAGTACGTTTCCTTATTAATATCAGTCATGAGCTGCGCACACCTTTAACGCTCATACACGCACCGCTTAGCCGGATACTGAAATCGCTTTCTGCCGAAGATACACAATATTTACCTATAAAAGCAATCTATCGCCAGTCACAGCGAATGAAAAACCTTATTAATATGGTACTCGATGTACGCAAAATGGAGGTTGGGGAAAGTAAATTGCAGATACAGCCGTATGCTCTCAATCAATGGATTGAACATGTATCCCAAGATTTCGTCAGCGAAGGTGAAGCTAAAAACGTCCGTATCCGCTATCAGCTTGACCCACAGGTCAATACTGTAAGTTTCGATAAAGATAAGTGTGAGATTATTCTAAGCAATCTGCTTATCAATGCCTTGAAACACAGTCCACAAGATGCAGAAATAACAATTACATCGGAGTTGCTTTCCGAGAAAAATAGCGTACGTATCTCCATCATTGACCGGGGAAACGGATTGAAACAAGTAAATACACAAAAACTCTTCACCCGTTTCTATCAAGGTACAGGAGAGCAAAGCGGCACAGGTATCGGATTATCTTATTCCAGGATTCTGGTAGAACTACACGGAGGCTCCATCGGTGCACGGGATAATCAGGAAGCTGGTGCAACATTCTTCTTTGAACTACCCTTGAGACAACAATCGGAAGAGATCGTCTGTCAGCCGAAGGCATATCTGAACGAATTGATGAACGATGATAGCAAAGAACAGTTACCGGAGGAAAATACGTTCGATACGAGTCCTTACAGTATTCTAGTGGTGGATGACAATCCGGATTTGACGGATTTTCTGAAAAAGTCACTGGGAGAATATTTCAAACGGGTAGTGATTGCTTCCGATGGTGTGGAAGCCCTTCAACTGACCAGAAATCATGCTCCGGATATTATCGTCAGTGACGTGATGATGCCGAGAATGAATGGATATGAACTTTGCAAAAATATAAAGGAAGATATTACGATCAGTCACATTCCTATCATTCTGCTGACAGCAAGAGATGATAAACAAAGTCAGTTGAGTGGCTACAAGAATGGGGCGGACGCTTATCTGACTAAGCCCTTTGAGATAGAAATGCTAATGGAAATCATTCGCAACCGATTGAAAAACCGCGAATCTATCAAGAAAAGATATTTGAATACAGGATTAGTCCCTGCGCCGGAAGAGAGCACTTTCAGCCAGGCAGATGAAACATTTCTGCTGAAACTGAATAAAATTATTCAGGAACATCTGGATAGCAGCAATCTGGACGTCACTTTTATCTGCAAGGAGATAGGTATGAGCCGGGCTTCCCTTTACAATAAGCTAAAAGCTCTGACCGATATGGGAGCCAATGATTACATTAATAAATTCCGGATGGAGAAAGCGATCACATTAATCACCAGTACGGACATGTCGTTCACGGAAATTGCCGAGAAGGTCGGCTTCACTACTTCACGCTATTTCAGTACGGCTTTCAAACAATATACAGGAGAAACGCCAACTCAATATAAGGAGAAGAGAAAACAGGAACGGAAAAAAGAGTAATGAGCAGCTACCCGAAAAAACAAATATTCTTTAGGCACGGAATTCTAAGACCTGAGCAAATAATCCGTGCCTAAAAATTTTAATATACTGCAAGTTTCATTACTTACTTAACCATTGACTTTTTTATAGTCTTCCAGAAACTTCTTCAATCCCGAATCCGTCAACGGATGATTCAATAAACCCTTGATAGCACTCAACGGACAAGTAGCAACGTCCGCTCCCACTTCCACACATTCGATAATATGTTTCGTATTGCGGATAGAAGCAGCGAGCACTTGTGTCTTGTAATCATAGGTACGATACATACGTACAATATCTCCCACAAGCCCTACTCCATCTTCACAAATATCGTCCAGACGACCGACAAAAGGCGAAACATAGGTAGCTCCGGCTTTAGCTGCCAGTAATGCCTGTCCTACTGAAAAGACTAATGTACAGTTAGTACGGATTCCCTTTTCCGTGAAATGTTTGATCGCTTTAATGCCATCGGCAATACAGGGGACTTTTACTACAATATGCGGATTGAGCGCGGCAAGTTCTTCACCTTCACGAATCATTCCTTCATAATCGGTTGCTATCACTTCGGCACTGACATCTCCGTTGACAATCTTACATATCTTGATATAATGTTCACGCTGATTCTGCGTTCCTTTGATACCTTCTTTCGCCATCAGCGAAGGGTTGGTAGTCACTCCGTCAAGTACTCCGAGGTCATAAGCCTCCTGAATTTGCTCCAAATTAGCTGTGTCAATAAAAAATTTCATACTCTTAATTTTTAATGGTTAACGATCTAATAGTCAAAGATAATAATTTATTTCCATTCATCTCTGATTATGCAATCGTTATTGACGAATCAAGATATACATCCTGAATAGTATTCAATAATTCCACCCCTTCGTTCATTGGTTTCTGGAACGCTTTACGTCCGCTAATCAATCCCATACCTCCTGCACGTTTGTTGACTACAGCTGTAATGACTGCATCACGCAAATCGGAAGAACCGTGAGATTCTCCACCGGAGTTAATCAAACCAACGCGTCCCATATAGCCGTTGGCTACCTGGTAGCGGCAAAGGTCAATCGGATGTTCGGAAGCAAGTTCGGTATACATACGCTCGTCGATCTTTCCGAAACCGATAGCTTTGAAGCCACCATTATTAGTCGGAAGTTTCTGTTTCACAATATCAGCTTTGATAGTCACTCCCAAACGGTCGGCCTGTCCTGTCAGGTCGGCGGCAGCATGATAATCGACAGCACCTTTCTTGAAATCATTATTGCGCAGGTAACACCAAAGAATGGTTGCCATCCCCAGTTCGTGAGCATATTCAAAAGCTTCGGCTATCTCCACGAGCTGACGGCGACTCTGTTCCGAACCGAAATAGATAGTGGCGCCTACCGCTACTGCTCCCATATTCCAGGCTTCTTTAACGGTACCAAACAATACTTGGTCGAAACTGTTAGGATAAGAAAGTAATTCATTGTGATTCAACTTAACGATAAAAGGTATTTTATGGGCATATTTACGTGCTACGGATCCAAGAATCCCAAAGGTAGAAGCTACTCCATTACAGCCTCCTTCAATAGCCAGTTTTACGATATTTTCCGGATCGAAATAGATCGGATTGGGGGCAAACGATGCTCCGGCAGTATGTTCGATGTCCTGATCGACAGGAAGTATAGACACATAACCGGTATTTGCCAGGCGGCCATGTCCCAACAACGTTTGCAGACTGTTCAATACTCTGATGCTCCGGTCCGAATCAATCCAGATTTTATCTATTGTATCGGGAGACGGAACATGAATCAATGATTTATCAATGGTTTCGCAAGTGTGGTCCAGGTAATAACAGGCCTTATCTCTTAATAATTCTACTACTTTACTCATAACTTCTTTTTTTAATGTGTAACTTTTCTATTTTTTCTTTCCCTGATTGGCTACTGCTTCCATCAGTTTTTTGATCTCTTCCGGGTTTCCCAGGAAATAGTCATTAGCAACGTTCAGGTTTTCATCAAACTCAAATACGTAAGGCACAGCCGTAGGTAGATTCAGCTTGACAATATCTTCATCGGAGATGTTTTTTAGATGCTTGATGATGCCTCTCAAACTATTGCCATGAGCGACCACCAACAGCGTATGAGCTGTTTTCAGACTAGGAAATATATCACTTTCCCAATAAGGCATAATACGTTCAATGGTATCTTTCAACGATTCAGTACGAGGCAACTCCGCATCGGGTACTTCATGATAACGGTAATCAAAACGGGGATTTCTCAAATCACTTTCTGAAAGAGGATGGGGAGCTATATCATAGCTACGACGCCACACTAGCACTTGTTCTTCTCCATATTTCTCGGCAGTCTCGGCTTTATTCAATCCCTGCAATTCACCATAATGCTTTTCATTCAAGCGCCAGCTTTTCTCTACAGGTATCCAGTCCAGATTCATCTTATCGAGAACACAGTTCAAGGTTTTCACCGCACGCTTCAAATAGGAAGTATAAGCCTTATCAAAATTGAAACCATATTCTTTCAATGTCTCTCCAGCTTTTTCAGCTTCGGCAACTCCCTTTTCTGTCAGATCTACATCTGTCCAGCCCGTAAAACGATTTTCTTTATTCCATGCACTCTCTCCGTGACGAAGTAATACTATCTTTTTCATTTCTAAAATTCTCCTTTCTTCTTTTTATATATACAACAGATTGTTTCTTCACAAAGTTCACTAGAAAATAAATAGTTGTCAATACCCAGAAATAATGATTCTTTCTACAAAGAAGCGGGATGCAGTAATCAGGGATATAAAAAAATACCCTCCTCTAATTCTAAGCTTGCATTATGGATGATGATTCATCAAAGCAAGGTTATCATTAGAGAAGAGTAAGTCTGTAAAAGTAAAAAGAGAGAGTTTATATATACAAGAAAATCTGTTCTACTTTTCTATTTTTTTCTATTCTTCGTTTTCCTCAAAGCTATTTATCAGAAGACCGCGTATCAGCATCTTTTCCATAATATCCTTCTTTTATTTTCTGAACGTTGCGCAGCAATGCCGCATAATGCCGGTAATTGAGATCTCCCTCCTTAGAAGCAGCAAGTTGCTCTTTTACTGACTCTTCAATCTTATCTAAATGCTGTTCTACAAAAAGCTGAATATCAGAACGGCTGATTGCCAGATTTGCATTGGCACCATCTTTGCTACTAGGTTTAATCATTCCTTCGACAAACCCCAGATAAGTCCGGTGCAACTGACGGCGGAAATTATTCTCCAGTTCACTGGGATCATTCAACGGTTTCCATATTGCAGTAAATACATCGTTCAAATAATCATCGAGTGCATACGATTCCGAAGAACACAATGAGGTTGAGTAAATATTATACAACATTCCCGGTGCAAGTAGCAAAGCTACAACAGAGCTTTGGCGGTCACGAATCTCATCCACCGGCTTGACTCCGGTACGACTCACCACTTCATCAGGGTAGAGCCAGAGCGGAGCTACAAACAAATTGCGTCCCAACCATTCAACAGCTTCTTTCTGCAAACTGCGTGGCAGATAATCATGCACTTTGAGATCCGGCAAATTATTGGTATAGCGTCCTCCTATGTTCTTCTGCACTTGCAGGGTATACTTCAGATGTTGGGCACGAACCGAATTATAAATGGTGGTTAAGTCAGTGTACTCTCCGTCAGGCTGTGCTGTCCAGGTCAGTATGTTTTCCATCACTCTTTTCAGGTTCTTTATACCGTATTCATTGGCTTTCATATTATTGTCGCCCAAGTCCTCACTCTGGCTACGGGGATCAAATCCCTTTCCTTCATCACCAACAAACCACAAGCGATGATCTCCCCGCAGTTTTTTGGTTACTTCGGCACGTAATACGTCTTTTTCTTTATAAGGATCCTTAAATTCCGGACGATAGCGATATCCCCATTGGATAGCCCATTTGTCATAAACACCGATACGAGGGAACAATCCTTTTTCGGAAATCCGATCTTCCGGTTGGGCTACATAATTGAACCGCGCATAATCCATGATTGATACCGTATGACCATTGGCTTCTACCCAAGCTTTATCACGCAGTTTCTCTACCGGAGTAGCCGAACTGGCTGCCATATTGTGCCGTAAGCCGATACTATGCCCCACTTCATGTGAAGAGACAAACTGAATCAGACTGCCCATTAATTTGTCGTCAAAAGTCATCGTGCGTGCGCGCTTATCCAGTGGCCCGCACTGCACCATATACCACTTTTTGAGTAAGTTCATTACGTTGTGATACCAACAAATATGACTTTCCATAATTTCTCCACTACGCGGATCGACAATACGCGGACCGTAAGCATTCTCCGTTTCGGAGGGTAGATAACGTATCACACTATAACGCGCATCGTCCAAACTCATATTGGGATCGTTCGGCCATTCTTTAGCTATTATAGCGTTCTTGAATCCGGCAGCTTCAAATGCTGTATTCCAGTCTTCGACACCTGCTTTAAGATAAGGTATCCACTTCTTCGGTGTTGCCGGATCAATGTAGTAGATAATGGGATTTTTCGGTTCGGAGAGTTGTCCCCGACGGTAACGTTCCGGATCTTTCGGTTCCAACCGATAGCGCTGGATGATGGCTCCACGATCGGTAGTCTGCTGGTCGTCCGAAAATTCGGTCAACGAGTTTTGGAAAAATCCCACCCGGTCATCGGCAAACCGTGGCTGCATCGGTTCTTTGGGTAACATCACGATGCTTGTATTCAGTTTCACAGTCACCGAACCAGTCTGTGCAGCCGGTAGTCTACCAGCACTAATACTATAAGTACGCAAAGTCACTGCCTCCACGTTGATAGGATAGGTTTTTATCGTATCCATAAATGTGCGGTCCTGGGCTAAAGTACCAATGCCAAGAATGGAACGGTCGCTTGAGGTAAAGCCACACAATTTATTATCACCTAAAAAGAGTTTTGATACATCAATGAGCTGTGCCTGAGTCTCCGGATTTCTACCGATTACATCAAATTTATAGATTACAGGATCTACAGTCGATTGTTTCAATGCCTCGGCAATGTTATCACCCGGACGGGCAAACTGTGATTGCACATATTCGCGTAAAAAGAGAGTCTTATCATCATGCTGTTCCCAATAAACAACACTCCGGTTCACCTCTTCTCCGCTAAGCATTTTGAAACCCTGTGGCACTGCTTTAAACCGGGTCACAGCCAACAACAACCGTCCTAAAAGAGTATCCGGCACCTCAAAATACCAGTTATCTTTGATGTGGCGTACCGTAAACATACCCTCACATTCACTTCCTCCATCTTTCAACAGTTTTTCATAAGCCGTTACTTTCTTAACAGTGTCTTTCTTGACCGTATCTTCCTGTGCTACCAGTTTCTTCTTTCCACTTTCCAGAAGAGATATACCACTGGCACGAGCTCCCACACCTTGCAAGGACAGGAACGCCAACACAGCCATCATCAAAATCTTTCGCATAGTTTTCTCTTTATTTTTTTCATTCGTTAGTGTTCATTGTCAGGTTCGGATTTTTTTCACGGGCAGCCAACGGGAATGGAATGATATACAACCGTGAATCCGGCTTCAACGTATATGTCTTTTTCTCGACATCCGTAGATACCAGCGGGAAAGTACGGGTGATTGTCTTTGCGTAATCAGCTTCCGTATTGTATCGTTTCAAATCCCAGAAGCGACTAAATCCGGAGATTAACTCCTTACGGCGCTCATCAATGACTGCCTGCACCATCGCACGTTCGGTAGCAGGTTCCGGCAATACAGCTTCGGCTCCCTTGATTCGTTTTTCACGCAACTGATTCAATGTTTGGACAGCTCCCGGTATATCTTTCAGCCGTGCTTTCGCTTCTGCCAGAATCAGGTAAACTTCGGCAGTACGCATTCCCACAGACATAGGCTGAAACTTAGAATAAGTAATCGAAGTATTCCACAAAGCAGCTCCTGAACCTTCGTCAAAGTAGTATACACTGTTGTCACTCGTTTTAAAGAATTGGTTCAAACGTTCATCATTCTGCCCGAAAAGTTGTACCATCTCCGGGCTAAGCATACCATAACAAAAGGCCAAAACTTCAGTAGGACCACCCATATAAGCATAGTTCAGCACTTCCGGGTTACCGCCTTTGGCATAAGTAGTAACCTTAGTCGGACCTCCTTTAGCTCCCAAATCAATATAATCAATCAGGGTATTATTCAACTTCAATGATTCTTCGGCAGCTTCTTTCGCTTTTTTCCAATCTCGATGGAACAGATAAACACGGGCAGCCAACGCATATCCAAAAGCTTTTGACGGATGATATACATTCACCGGCTCTTCCTGTAAATAAGGAAGCGCTTCTTCTATATCCTTAATAATAAAATCGTATACTTGAGCAACCGTAGATTTGGTTGGAGTAGCCTCCAAATCATATTTATCAATGATAGCAACTCCACCGTCAGTGGCTGCAGTTTCCGGATTATATGCTTTCGCAAATGTATTTATCAGAATAAAGTGATCCCAGGCACGCATGATCTTTGCTTCCGCTTTTGCCAATTCCTTAACATCTTTATCACCCAGACTAGCATCAACCAATGAAATTACGATATTTGACCGTAGGATATATGTATAACAATTTTCATATAAATTGTTATCACTTAGCTCTTTCCGGTTAGCTGCCTCATTAAAAGTCATGTTAATACCATCCCATGAAATAAATTCATTACCTATGATATTCGATTCTTTCGACCAGACATTATCGCTCAACAAGGCAAAAGCTGCCGGATGGTAGGCCCGGTTGGGCAGGGCTATCAATTCATAATAAGTATCAGTAGAATCCACCGTTTTCTTGCCTGTAGGAGTAATATCCACATAGTTTTCACAGGCTGCAAAACCCAATATGAGAATAACTGGCAATATATAAAGTAATTTACGCATATCTTATATTTTTAAAATGGTTAGAAACTTGTTGATAATCCGATGGAGTAAGTCTTGGGAGAAGCGATGCCACGTGTACCGTCATTCATTCCATAGCTTTCCGGATCAATATCACTTCCTGCCTTACACCAGGTAAACAGATTATTTACCTGCACTTTCACTTTCAGAGAAGAGAGGCGGAGGTACTGGCAAACCATAAACGGCAAGTTATATCCTACACTCAA
>UMHK01061740.1_pt1 | contig 15215 bp, 18 predicted proteins | sample 1965521 | NCBI WGS metagenome assembly UMHK01 (sample SAMEA4836097, study PRJEB28245) | human gut metagenome | biome: gut microbiome; material: fecal sample | place: Denmark | collected 2008
TATGGGAACTATGTGCATTTCTATTGGATTCAAAGAATCCTCCACATTGACCTCTCAATACACATCCTTCACATTCCGGAATATAAATATCCTTCCAGTCCGAAATAGATTGCTGAGCGTAACGTCTGATGTCTTCGGGTAAAACGCATAACTGCGCATTATAGATATAAGGTTTCATTCCTCTGTCTGCAAGTAACAAAACCGCTTCCCTTAATTCCGTATTATAGTCATAAGGGTCTATCCAAAGTTGGTCGAAATTTTCTTTTGCCAATCCGGTTGTTTCCATCTGCATAAAAGCAACCTGTGCAACGAAAGGAAAGTTATGGTAAATGTAATCTGCAAACTGAGGCAATCGTTTATAGGTTTGCTTATGAACGACTATTCTAATTCCTATCCTTTGGTGGAACAAAGCAAGGTTATATAATCCTTGAACGGTCTTATAAAATGTTTTTGCGCCAACAATACGATTATGTTCTTCTGCAATATCTGAGAAAAGCGGAATATCAATCTGCAAATCATGGTGTCGGCATTTTGCCAGTTTCATTGCATATTCCTTATCAGCAAACTTAACTCCATTTGAAAGAATACTGATAGCTGTTTTAGGAAGCTCTTTCTTTATATGGTTTATTAAGACAAATAAATTGTCTCCAATAAGCGTAGGCTCTCCGCCAGTTATACCTATTTCTTGAGTGTGTTTATCAAACAAAGAAATCAGTTTCAGATTGAATGGCGTTTTGTCCTTTTCTTGCAGTATCGGTGGTTGTGGACACATTATACAACGATGGTTGCAACGTTCAGTCGCCATAATTGCATTATGATTGGATTCAATTTCATACACAAAGATTATCTCTCCCTGCTTATTGATAACGACGATATCTCCCTCGTGAAAATCGGTTATGTCATTAACCACACAATAAGGCTTCCCATTATCTGTAATGGTTTCCTTTGTCGTAATTGTCGCAACATATCCAAACGCAGGAATTGATGCGTCTTTATTAACCCATATTTCGTTGGAACGCTGAAACATATTTTTGCCGAAAGTTACTCGCCCAACAATGTCTTCTTCTATATTAACCGGCTTTCCTTTAATCTGCTTCATAACTGTTCAATTTAACCAAGACCAAAAAATTTTGTTTATCTCCGGGTCGTGTTTGTGCAACAATTCAAACAAATAGTGTATGATGGATTTTGTCTTTTTGCACATTTCATTGGTAGGTCTGAAACCTACCATATCCCCTTGTTCGGACATGTTGCGTACAGGATCAGCCCCACAATAAGGTTGGAACACGCAATCAGCACAGGCTGGCAAACATTCAGTGCAAGCTGAAGAAATAATGTGATGTAAAAGCTCTCCGTTGAACATTTCCTGATAGCTGTTTTCATTCACGTTGCCCAACCTAAAATAATAGTTCTTGAAACGTGCCATCATTCGGGCCTCGTCAGACACATATACACTTCCGTCATAATCATAGATAACTCCTGCAATGCCAACGCCTGCAGGAGATTGCAAATCGACAAAACCTGTGGCAAAAGGCGTGAGCATCCTTCTTAAGAGCAGAGCGGCAAATCCCTCTACAAAGAAAGTTCCTTTCTTATTCAATTCTATGATATAGTCAAGTCCTTCTTTGTAGTTCTCTATGAAATCTTCTATGGGGTAAGCTATCTTTTCCTTGTATTGCTTTGCAAATCCGTATGGATTCAGAGACCGCAAGAATATACTGTTGAAACCTAAACGGATATATTCGTCAATAATATCCTTAAAACGTCCCAAACTATATTTTGAGGTTGTCATAAGCGCAGACGCACAATCATTGTTTCCCCATATTTTGCGTATCATCGCAAGGTTCTTTTCAAATATAGCATGATGGTCTAACGCTTTATCCTGCAATGGACGGTTAGTGTCGTGCAAATCTTTTGGACCATCCAGCGAGGTTGAAATCATACAGTTGTGTTTCTTCAAGTACCTCACCATCTTTTCATTCAACAAAGTCAGATTGGTACAAATAACAAAATCCAATTCTTTCTTCTTGAAAAGATTTTGCCATTCGGCTTCTTCTATGATGTATTTCACCATATCAAAGTCAGTTGAAGGGTCTCCGCCTTGAAACTCTATCTTGATACATGGTGAAGGTGACTGGAAGATTGTTTTGACCACATTCTTAGCAGTCTGTTTTGTCATATCGGCAGAATGGTCATCCCTGTTTTTTCGCGCAACCTGACAATAGATGCAACTGGAATTGCAGCGTAATGTTGGAACTACCATATGCAAAGAGGTAAAATCACGAAGTATGCTTTTCTTCGTACGAAATTTTGTGGCAAGCATTGAGACTACATCTTCCACCTTGTCTGTCGTAGCGATTTGTTTCGATTCAATGTCATAAAACAATTCACTATGTATGTCCAACTCTCCATTCACAAAGCGATGAAAATCTTCGTTTTGCAGAAAGATATATTCTCCTACTTCATTTGTAAGGAGATACTCATCTTCATTAAACCGCTCAAAACGAAATGGTAATAATTGATAGTTCATAGTCATTTTGAGTTTACAGGTCTAAATGCTTCTTCTACAATCATATCTCGAATATGACCAAATTGCTCATTGACATTATGTCGAAGTTGTTGGTCTATCAACTCATTGCAAAACTGTTTGGGTATATCCACGGTTAGAATGTTACCATCTTTGGATTCAAAGATGACTATCACGATATTGGGGTTATTCCCATCTATTTGCTGATGAATATAAAACAAATGTGAAAACTTATAGATAGCCGCTGTAATCACGTCTTTAGAGTACAAGGCTAAATCCACTGATACTTGAAATTTGCTATTTTCAAGCTCTATGACTGGAAATTGTATTGTTGCCATAACTGACCCTCCGTCTTCCAGCCCCTCGAAGACCTCTTATTATTAAACACCGAAGCGTGGAACTGCAGTGCTACCACATTCTGATTTGGAGGTCGTAGGAAAAACCTTTAGCACGGATATGGTAATAGCAGCCCACGCTATAGCGTGAGAACCACTATGCCTTCCTTGTGCTAAATTTGAAAGTTTCCTACGTTTCCAAATCACAAGATAAGCATAACGCTTCTTCTTCTTTTCGTATGTCTTGGAAAGAGATGTCTCAATCCGGCTACAAAATTAGATAAATTCGGCGATAATCTTCTTAATTATAATGGTTTTCTTTTTGTCTGTGGCAAAATTTATATATAAACCAAATATTGATATGCTTTTATTCTGAACGAATGTAACTCACACAGAGAGTGTGTTCTTTTTAATTCTTATAAATTACTCTTTACGTGGCTATTTTGTTACTCTTGTATTGTTGTACTGCTTTTATTATTTGTATTTCAGATATTTAGCAATAATATAAAGAAAGTCCACCACTATTTCTTCACCCTGGCTCCTGACGACAAGTACATCAAATACACCATGGACAAAGCCATGTATCTGGTTGATGAGACAGGTCTTGCCCAGTACAACACGTTGAAGGAGAAAGGCTTCTATTCCAATATCATGGGTACGAGTGCCGTGTTCAGCATCTTCTGCGACAGCATCAACTTCGACAAAGAGAAGATGGAGTTCACCTACTATGGCCGCCAGCGTATTGAGAGACGAACAAGCATCCTTACCCGAGAGCTTGTCACGGCAGGACAGCTCAAACGTGTTCCCAGGACGGACAACAACCCTCATGGCCTGCTCATCACCAACTGGAGAACGCTTCTCAATAAGGATATAGAACAGAAAACCAAATTGACGTACTGATTATGGGATGGAAGAAAATGCTCGTCGGAGAAAAGATGCCTGACAAGGATGATCCAAAGTACCGCCAGAGGTACGAGGAAGAGGTCAAGGCCGGTCGCAAGTTCGCACGCACTCTCAAACTCGATGTGTTAGCCATCAAGGTGCAGCAGTTTGCCAACAACCACAAACGACTGTTCCTTGCCCTTGTCTTTGGGTTTATCCTGCTCAGTTTCGGATTCAACATCTACAGGATGGTCGTGGTGTACAATCATCAGCGGTCCACCCAAAGTGCCACGGAGAGGCAGGAGCATCTGATGCAGCAGAGACGCAAGAAGGTCAATACAGCCATCAGCAATGCCCACACCATACAGCCAGTCATGAACAGAGATAATCAAAAGAACAATAACCAAAATACAGAAAACAATGGATGCACTGAAGAAGATTAACTGGAAGCAGCCGAAGTATATGATTCCGCTTATCATCTACTTCCCCCTGCTGTTCGTCGGTTACTTTGTCATAGACCTTTTCCACACGGAGAAGGCTGAGATTCCTGATGGTCTTGCAACGACCGAGTACCTCAACCCTGACCTGCCTGAGGCAAAGATGAAGGGCGATGGCATTGGCAACAAGTATGAGAGTATGCTCAAATCATACGGAAAGATAGACGATTATTCAGCATTAGGAAACATTGAACGCAATGAAGAAGACACCCGTGAAGAGTACGAATCCAAGTACACCGATGAAGAACGTGAGCAACTCGAAGCACAGGAAGCCGCGAAGCTCGCTGAGATGCAGAGACAGCTACAGGAGAGCGCACAGAAAGGTCAGGAAATCGCCCAAGGAGGTTCACCATCCGAGGAAGACCGCATAGCACGCAGCAAGCAACATGAACAGGAAGCCATGGATGAGCTCAACCGTGCCATTGCCCAGGCAAGGCTCCAAGCGCAGCAATCTATGATGCCAGCTGCAACAGACACTGCTGATGCCAGACAAAGAGAAGGAAAAGTTGAAGCCTCTGACAAGAAGAAAACCAACGATGATGAGCCACAGGAGGTTGTAAAGAAGGTGAAGGTTTCCTCCGATTACTTCAACACCCTCTGTGACAACGACAAGGAAACCAGCCTTATCAAGGCTATCATTGACGAGAACATCAAGGCTGTTGATGGGTCAAGGGTCAGGCTCCGTCTGCTTGACGACATCGAAATCAATGATGTTGTCGTGCCCAAAGGCTCATACCTCTATGCCACGATGAGCGGATTCGGTTCACAGCGTGTGAAGGGCAATGTGCAGAGCATCATGGTGGACGATGACATCATCAAGGTCAGCCTCGCCCTGTATGACACTGATGGACTGGAAGGTCTTTACGTACCGAGCAGTCAGTTCCGTGAAACCACGAAGGATGTGGGCAGCGGTGCATTGAGCAATACCTCCAGTCTCACCAACAGCTCCACCACGTCAGGCAACAGCCTCGCCACTTGGGGAGCGCAGACCATCACCAATGCCGTGCAGAAGACCAGCAATGCTATCAGCAAAGCCATCAAGAAGAATAATGCCAAGCTGAAATACGGCACATTCGTGTACCTGATCAACTCCCGTTCAAACAAAAAGGACAAATAACTCCGAGCATAAACAAAAGATCAAATGAATATGAAGACTATCAAAAGAATTGGCGCATTAGCCGTATGCGCTCTGGCAGCCCTCCCCTCTTTGGCGCAGCAGACCTATCAGGAGATGGAGCAGCTCACCATTAATGAGAATGTCACCACGGTCATCACTGCATCCGAGCCTGTGCGCTTCGTTGACATCTCCACAGATGCCGTCGTTGGCGACCAGCCCATCAACAACACCATCAGGCTCAAACCCAAGGAGGGAGCCGATGTTCATGCCGACGGGGAGATCCTTGCCATTGTTACCATCGTGACGGAGCGTTACCGCACCCAGTATGCGCTCATCTATACAACACGCCTACAGGAGGCAGTCACCGACAAGCAGATACAGCCGCACGAGAAGATACCGTACCATAATCCCTCTGTCTCCATGAGTACTGAGGAAATGACCAAATATGCCCGCAAGATATGGAACTCCCCGGCAAGAATACGTAATGTGAGCACAAGGCAGCATCGGATGACCATGCGTCTGAACAACATCTATTCCGTAGGCGAATACTTCTTCCTGGATTTCAGTATTGAGAACCGCACCAATATCCGCTTCGACATCGATGAGATACGTGTCAAGCTCAATGACAAGAAGATGTCAAAAGCCACCAATGCGCAGATGGTTGAGTTGACTCCTGCCATGATGCTTGACCAGTCCAGAAGCTTCAAATATGGCTACCGCAACGTCATTGTCTTGAAGAAGATGACTTTCCCCAATGACAAGGTGCTGACCATAGAGATTTCCGAGAAGCAGATTAGCGGACGCACCATCAGCTTAGACATCGACTATGAGGATGTACTCTATGCAGACTCGTTCAATTCATGCTTAATAAGGGAGGAATAGGACTATGAAGAGATATGTATTATCATTGATGATGGGGCTATGCATGACAGTCGCATCGTTTGCCCAAAGCCATAGTGACCGTATCAGCCTTGGTGTAGGAGCATTGTATGAGCGAGGACTTGACGCAACACTCTCATGGGAGCATGAAACCCGTTACCACAATGCTTGGGAATACTTCTTCAATGCCTACCTGAAATGGGACGAATGTGCTTCCTGCGGTCATGTCTGCCCAGAGTCTTTCTGGAACAACTACCGCACATGGGGCATCGGTGCCGCCTACAAGCCTTGTGTCACAAGAGGTCGCAACAACTACGGTAACCTGCGCATCGGAGCCAGTGCAGGCAGCAATACCGACAAGTTCGTTGGAGGTATTCATGTCGGCTACGAGCACAACTTCGCCCTCCGTAATGGTTGGGGATTGTTTGTGCAAGCCAAATGCGACCTGACCCTTCCCAAGCGAGAAGACCTGTTCAGGACAGGCATAGTGATAGGATTCAAGATACCAACCCTAAAGAAATAATAGCGATGAAGATAATCCATTTCATGTTTACCGCCGTCGTAGCAGCCGTTTTCATCTCATGTGACGAGCATATGGACTTTCCTGATACAGCGATGAAGATAGGTGACATTGTCTGCACTGACGGTGCCATTGTCCGCTATGAGGATGTAGATTCGTTAAAAAAGACACCTATTGCCGTTGTCTTCTATGTCAACCACAACGAGGGTGTGGAAGGGAATGGCTATGCGGTATATCTTGACGACTTTGCCACCTTGGCCTATTCAGACTCTCTCGGCATCACACATAAAACATCCGCAGACCTCATGGCCTACGATGGAAATAGCAACACCCACGCCATGTATTCCACGGGCACTTCACCTGCTGCAAGTATGGTCATTGATATGTGGGCATACCGGCAGAGTGCCTATATCCCCTCTGTAGCACAGATGCGTCTGCTCTTTAGTGTCAAGAAGTCTGTCAACCCGCTGATTGAAAAGTGTGGAGGGACACCGATACCTGATGACGCAGACCTCTGCTGGTATTGGACATCGACAGAAGTACAGAGGCAGGAAACAGCCAAGGCATGGCTCTATTCTCTTGGAAGTGGCGCAATACAGGAAACGCCCAAGACACAGCCACACAAGATACGCCCAATCATCACACTAAACAATTGATTACTAAGCCATGGTAATATAATAATTCATCTAATGTTTAACATCAAAAATTACAAGCAATGAAAAAGAATTTGTTTCTTATGTTTGGACTTGGAGCCATGCTCCTCACGTCCTGTGACCAAGACATCGTCAACGAGATTTACCTGCCAGGCGGAGGTGGTTCTGTGGTTGTGACAGACAGTACATCATCCAAGCAGCTGCAGGTGTTCACCAACCTGGAGATGCTGCACCCAGCCGTTTCGACACGAGCCGTTGATGGCCAGTGGGAAAGCAATGACACGATTGGTATTTCTTCAACAGGGATGATGGACAACATGAAGTTCACTCGAAGCGGCACAAGCAACCAGTTTGTTAGTGCCAGTACGGTATGGTTTAAAGACAAAGGTGTCCGCTCCTTCAGTGCCTATTATCCATATAATGCCAATCCCACTAACGACCTTATTATGTTTCAGGTTCCAGATTCTGCAATTCAGAGTAAGCAGAAAGTCAACGATTTCCTATTTGCTTCTGGTCAGGCTTCCTATGCCTATCCAAGCCTGACACTCAACTTTACACACAAGATGGCTCGTGTATTCATCAAGATATATCCCTCACCTGAGTATGGCTTCACAACCAACGATTTTTCGGGGAGCATACTCACGTTCTGCGATTACTTTGACAGCGGAACCTTCAATATCAAGACTGGCAAGGTGGAATGTAGTGAAGAGTCGGTTAGCACGGGTTATTTCGGTGAAGTTAAAAGCAGCTACATGACATTCATGCTTTATGTTCCAGCCCAGACGGTGCCAAACATCCAACTGGATCTTCAAAATGGTGAACATTATACATTCAGTATCAATGATAAATGGGAAGGTGGTCATTCCTATAGCTATTCTCTGAAGCCTGTCCGTTCTAAATTACAGATAACCTCTGTGAGTATCAGTTCTTGGGAATCTGAGCAAGAACAGTCCATTCCAGGCTATATTTAATCCTTTAAAAAGGACTGGAGGGTGTCTTAACGACATCCTTCATCCTTTTGCCTATTATCACTCATAAATCTATATCAGCTAATGGAAGAAAGCAAAGAGTTACAGGGATTTTACAAGATATTCAGGGCTGTAGTGTATATCTCACTGCTGATGGAGTTCTTTGCCTACGCTTTGGAGCCAGAACAACTGGACTTCCTTGGTGGGTTGGTTACAGACATCCACGGTCGCATCAAACGATGGATGATATACCATGACGGCAACCTTGTCTGGAGCAAGATAGCCACCATCCTGCTTATCTGCATCACCTGCATTGGTACGCGCAACAAGAAACATCTGGAGTTCGATGCACGCAGACAGGTCTTATATCCTTTGGTCGGCGGACTCTTTGTTACAATATTGTCTATCTGGCTCTTCGGTCATCGGATGGACACACGGTTCTACACCATCACTTTGAACATCTGGCTCTATATGGTGGCCTCTATCCTGGGTACTGTTTGCATCCATGTGGCTCTTGACAATATCTCCAAGTTCTTGAAGGAAGGGCTGCTGAAAGACCGCTTCAACTTTGAGAACGAGAGCTTCGAACAATGCCAGGAGCTGCAGGAGAACAAGTACAGCGTGAACATCCCCATGAGGTACTACTACAAGGGCAAGTTCCGCAGGGGATGGGTGAACATCGTCAATCCGTTCCGTGGCACGTGGGTGGTCGGCACGCCAGGTTCGGGTAAGACCTTCTCCATCATCGAGCCGTTCATCCGTCAGCACAGCAAGAAAGGCTTTGCCATGGTGGTGTACGACTACAAGTTTCCCACCCTTGCGCAGAAACTCTATTACCACTACAAGATCAACCAGAAAGCAGGTAACCTTCCTGACGGATGCAAGTTCAACATCATCAACTTCGTCGATGTTGAGTACTCCCGACGTGTCAATCCTATCCAGCAGAAATACATTGGCAATCTTGCAGCTGCCAGCGAGACGGCTGAAACGCTCCTGGAGTCATTGCAGAAAGGCAAGAAAGAAGGTGGAGGTGGAAGTGACCAGTTCTTCCAGACATCTGCCGTCAACTTCCTGGCTGCCTGCATCTATTTCTTCGTGAACTACAAGAAAGTGCCATACGACAAGGATGGCAATGCCCTTATTGCAGAGATGACCACCGACCCCAAGACTTTCATCCAGAAGCCTACAGGACGTGTCTTTGACCATACAGGCAGGGAGGTGGAAGCTGCCTACTGGCTTGGCAAATATAGCGACATGCCCCATATTCTTTCTTTTCTCAACCAAGACTACAAGGTCATCTTTGAGGTGTTGGAAACAGACCCAGAGGTTGCCCCCTTGCTTGGTCCGTTCCAGACTGCCATGAAGAACAATGCCATGGAGCAGTTGGAAGGTATGATTGGTACGCTGCGTGTCTATACCTCTCGTCTCGCCACGAAGGAGTCGTACTGGATATTCCACAAGGATGGCGATGACTTTGACCTGAAGGTGAGCGACCCGAAGAACCCCAGTTACCTGCTCATTGCCAATGACCCCGAGATGGAGAGCATCATCGGTGCCCTCAACGCCCTTATCCTTAACCGCCTTGTGACAAGAGTGAATACAGGTCAGGGCAAGAATGTGCCTGTCAGCATCATCGTTGATGAGTTGCCGACCTTGTATTTCCATAAGATTGACAGACTTATTGGTACTGCCCGAAGCAACAAGGTCAGTGTGGCGTTAGGCTTCCAGGAACTTCCACAGCTCGAATCCGATTATGGCAAGGTGGGTATGCAGAAGGTCATCACCACTGTTGGTAATGTGGTGAGCGGTTCAGCAAGAGCAAAGGAAACCTTGGAATGGCTCAGCAATGACATCTTCGGCAAGGTCGTCCAACTCAAAAAGGGTGTCACTATCGACAGGGATAAGACCTCCATCAATCTCAATGAGAATATGGACAGTCTCGTTCCTGCAAGCAAAATCTCCGATATGCCGACAGGTTGGATATGCGGTCAGGCAGCCCGTGACTTCATAAAGACCAAGACCGGTCGTGGTGACAGCATGAATATCCAGGAGTCAGCAGAGTTCCAGACCTCGAAGTTCTATTGCAAGACCGACTTTGACATGAAGGAGATTGCCAAGGAGGAGGCCGACTACGAGCATTACAAGATACCGAAGTTCTACACCTTCCCATCGAAGGATGCCAAGGAACGCATCCTGTACCAGAATTTCGTAAGCGTCAATGCTGATGTCAAGGAAATGATAAAAACCATTTTAATGTTTAAGGTAAAGACTTAGTAAACAACGAAAAACAGATTATTTATGAAGAAGTTATTCATGATAGCGGCTACCCATGCATTAGCCATACCGGGGTTCGCACAGACAGGCTCGGAAGCATTGTTGGGAGCATCGGACGGCATCTACAGTTATGTGCCGTTCATTCAAGGTCTTTGTTATGTCATTGCGGCACTTATAGCCATTGTCGGTGCAGCGTCCGTATATATGGCTATGCAGACCTCACCGCAACAGGTTTCAAAGCGAATTGTCACGAGTGTGGGCAGCTGCCTTTGTTTTGTCTGCATGGCTATCTCCTTACCTCAGTTCTTTGGCTATGAGTCATATTCTGTGGGCAACGGCTCCGACATCGCTATGAACGGAGCAGGAGGCTCATCCAATGGCTTCCTTACCACAGACAAGGGTGGCATTTCCCAAAGTGGCATCATCACAACCGTTCCACCATTGTCTGACAAGGCGGGCAACTGGATAACCTTCCCTCCAGGCTCGAATATGGACATCGCCAACAGTCTTATGAACATCTACAACCACATGGGTTCTGGTGTTACTGGCACTTATGGGCGTACACTTGATTACATCAACAATGAGTTCCGTCATGGAAATATTTCTCAGAGTACATACGACCAGATGATTGCCATGGCAGGCAGTCTGCCGCATAACTAAGACACGTCAAGCACATAATGAAACTAAAGATTATCAGTATTATCGCTCTGATTTCAATAAGTTTATCGGTCAATGCCCAAACTCAGAAGTCCTCCGATGGAAATGAGGCAGCATCAAAAACGCTCTTTGAACTATCCCCCTTCGAGCGAGCGGTTTGCTGTATCAGGTTCTATGAAGGGCTACACCGCAAAAAGGATTATCCGTATGTCGGGTATGGACACAAACTACGCCCAGGAGAAAGATACTCCTCCAATATGACTGCAAGGGAAGCGGAAGTCCTGCTGCGGAAAGACCTCAGAGAACTCTGTGCCATGTTCCGTTCATACGGCCAGGACTCCCTGCTTCTTGCTGCGTTGGCTTACAACATCGGTCCTTATAAAGTCCTTGGCTGCAAGGGCAGATACCCCAAGAGTACTGTCTTGAAAAAGCTGGAAGCTGGTGACAGGAATATCAGAGAAGACTATGTAAAGTATTGCCGTTGGAGGGGCAAAAGAGTCCCCTCCATCGAGCGACGACGATATATTGAACTTATGCTGCTTTTCACTCCATGACAGAAAACGAACCCATAAAAGCCGTATCAGACGGCATCACTTTCCTATCCACTGGCAGATACTACGATGGTATCAACCAGTGGATAGCCCATAGTATAAAGGAGGGTGACTCTGATGCCATTGACTATGCTGCAAGGAGAATAGCACCCCTCGTACCAGCCAATGCTGTCCTTGTTCCTATCCCCGGTCATCATGGACTCGCAGACCAGACCCTACGTTTGTCACAAGCCCTCTCGTCTTATACTCGTCTCCCTTTCGTAGATGCCTTACGAGGCAGAGAGCATGAATCACAGTACGAGGCAAAGCAAAGAGGACATCTGCTCTCTGGTCGAGAAATGGGATTTCATCAGATAAGAGAACTGCCTGCAGGCCGCATTCCCTGCCTTATCGACAATGTGGTAGATACAGGAGCTACAGCGAAAGCAGCTGCCGAAGCATTGGGCAATGCCATGGTGTTATCATTTGCCATGAGTGATAACCTTCTACAAAGAGAAAAGCATATAGGATTCAAACGCTAAGACATTTCACGATGCCAAGACCAAAGAAAAAAAGACAGCAAACGCTCCAACCAGCTATCGTCTATCAATGTAAGGACTGTGCCAACAGCTATGACTGGCATAGCAAAGCTCTGGATGGCCATCTTATCCTATGTCGTTGCAAGTATAAACAGCAAGGAGGTCGGTATTGCATCTTCCTGAAAGATCCACAGTGTGAGCACTTCATCAAGCGTTCTGCTGGGCAGGAGGGCTAATACTCAAATATCCAAGACATATCATCGTATGGACACCACTTGCTAAACAGTGTCTCGATGTAGAGAACCAACCCAAACTGATGCAAAGGCATCGACTTTGCGAACTTTAGCTTCTTACCTTTCAGTTTCTTGATTACCTCCTGCGCTTGCTCTGCCCACATATCCATATTGATATGGTTAGTGCAGAACATCATTTCTCCATGCCAGAACTTCCCCTTGATGTCGTTCTCCCATTCTTTAGGACAAGATAGTTCACCATGGTAGTATTTGCATAGAGAAGCATATTCTTGCAATAAAGCAGGTTGTCTATGTACACCGTCCTCTTCCTGGACATTTGTCTTAGAAGATTTGCTGTTCCCTTTCAGAATGATTTTGCTGATGATAGACCCTCTAAAATACCTATATACAACTTCCCTAAGATAGACTGTATAGGGTTGAATCTTTACTTCATCAACCAGACGGCGAATATCATCTAATACTATACCTTCGCTCTTAATTCTTCCCAAAGTTACATGAAGATAAAAGTCTGAATATATTGCAGAACCAGTATTGATGATTTCCTCTCGGATTTTCTTGTTTAGCGATAGTAACTCTTCAGGGATATTGCTTGCAGCGAGATGAATGATGTGCATCCCCGAATGTGTAGTGAATACGCCAAACTTATCAAAAGTAATTTCTATCGGTGGAATATTAGCAAAGTATTTGCAAGTGATGTGTCTTATATCATCAACACAATGTGTCTCATCTATAAAGGCCATTGTTATATGATAATAACCAGGCTGCCAATGAATAGGCAAACCTTCTAATTGATGTCTGAGTCTATCAAAACAATCTGTCTGATAGGCAAACGGCACCTTGATTTCAATATAGCTTTTTTTCTCCATGTACGATAAGCGTAAAGGTTCCAGACTGCAAAAATACTATCAATTTGTGAAATCTATCTGCACAGAAAAGGAGACTGTGTTTTTTATTCTGTGACCGTTATTCTGTGCCTTACGTCCACAAAATTACATAAAATCACAGATAAATTGATAGAAAAATCAATTATTTTGCAGGTAAAATGAAATTTTAGTACCTAAATCACTGGTTTTCTCAGCAAAAAAATGTAATTTTGCAACATACAAATATAATTAGAGGTAACATGGAAACAAAGCCCTTAAACAGAATCAAGGTAGTCATGGCAGAGCGTATGGTCTCCAATAAAGAATTAAGCGAGATGTTACACAAGGACACTGCTACAATATCAAGATGGGTAACAAACACCTCGCAGCCCAATCTGGAGAGCCTTATTGAGATAGCCAAGGCCTTAAAATGCGATGTTGGCGAACTGGTTAGAATGGATGATTCCACCATCCTGAAAAACCAGCCATAACTCTAAACACAAAGTCATATATGCCAGTAAATAAGAATGCGCTATTGCGTTATAGAATTCTAGACAGATGTTTCAGTGACCGCCATCACTATTATGACATCGATGAGCTTCTTGACAAAGTCAATGAGGCTTTCCTTGATATATATGGAAAGACCGTCAGCCTTCGTCAAATACGAGCTGATATATCATACATGAAAGATAGAGTGTTTTATGATGCTCCCATCGAAGCCATTCCTTATGACGGAAAGAAATGCTACTATCGCTATTCCGATCCAGACTTTTCCATTTTCAACAGCGATTTGAGCAACGAGGAAGTCGAGAAACTTCGTACTACCATTGAGATGCTCGGTCGTTTCAGAGGCATCCCTGGTAACGCATGGCTGGAAGAAGTGATTTCAAATCTCGAATACCGATTTGGTGTTAAGGCGAACAAGGGTGACTATATCGCTTTTGACCAAAATGAGCAGTTAAAAGGATTGGAACATTTAACCACCATCATTGATGCAACTGTCAATCATCAGCCACTTTTGATTGAGTATCGTAGCTACAAGGGAAACGAGAAAACAGTGACTATTCACCCTTACCATGTCAAGGAATTCAACAACCGTTGGTTTTTGTTTGGGTTGGAGCAATCCACTCACGGTGATCGAATAGCAAACCGTGCTTTGGACAGAATAGTGAAACTGTCACTTTCAGAATCAGCTTTCATCCCTAATACCACCATCAATTTCAAGACCTATTTTGACGATGTGATAGGCGTGACTGTTCCAGAGAATACGGAAGTTGAGCACATCGTGCTGAAATTTGAGAAAGGAAGATTTCCCTATCTCGTTTCGAAACCTATCCATCAGAGCCAAAAAGTCCTTTCTGAGGAAGAATGTATTTTGCAGATTGATGTTCGTCCAAACAATGAACTTACATCCAGAATCTTTTCATTCTTTCCAGATGTTGAAGTGCTTGAACCAACATGGTACAGGAATGAAATCAAAGAAAAAATCATATTCAACATGCAAAAATATCTTCCTATGAAGTTTGACTGCACAGAAGGACTGTAATTTTGCACCCGATATTTGATTTGTTTCATCTTTTAATTCGGTTTTAAGTATGCAGAATACACAGCAGCAGACCACCAGTGCAGAGTACGTAATCAACATGGCATGGAACTTCATGAACCATGCAAGAGGGCAGATGTCAACCAGTGACATGTTTCCTCTGATGTTGGCTTTTCT
>UMHK01064118.1_pt1 | contig 15126 bp, 10 predicted proteins | sample 1965521 | NCBI WGS metagenome assembly UMHK01 (sample SAMEA4836097, study PRJEB28245) | human gut metagenome | biome: gut microbiome; material: fecal sample | place: Denmark | collected 2008
TTCCTCCCGTGTAGATCGCATCGTGGTGGATACCATGGCGGCAAAGAAGAAAATCATCGGCATGGACCCGGTGCCGCCTATCCGTATGGCCAACTTTCTGGCGCCCCGCGGCATCGATCTGAGCCATTATAACTATGTCGTTATGGACGGGCTGTACTATTCCTTCCTCTACATCAAGGCAGGCGGGTATCCAAGCCGCGTCCGGGCCGGCTGGATGTCCTCGCTCATCAACGCCGGAGAAGGAGTGGATATCGACGTCCATCTCCGCCGGGAGAACCGCAGCCGCACCATAGATAAGGTCGCCCAGCGGATCAGGCTCAACCGCACCAAGCTCAAGAGCATGCAGGATACCAGCACCGATTATGAGGAGCTGACCAATTCCATACAGGCGGGCTATTTTATCAAGAATGGCATCGCCAACTACAACGAGGACCTATTTTACATGAGCGTTTTCATCACCGTATCGGCCAAAACCTACGAGGAATTGCTTTGGCGCAAGCAGCAGATGGTGGATATGCTCAAATCCATGGATATGTACACCAGCGAGTGCAGCTTTCAGCAGGAGGCCGCACTGCAGTCGGTGATGCCGTTCCTGAAAATCTCGCCCAAGCTTGAGAAAAAGGCGCAGCGCAATGTGCTGACCAGCGGCGCCGCATCCAGCTATATCTTCACCAGCTTTGAGCTGTCGGACGACAATGGCGTGCTGTTGGGCATCAACCGATACAACAACTCCCTGTGCATCGTGGATCTGTTCAACACAAAGATCAATAAAAATGCCAACCTGAACCTGCTGGGCACATCGGGCGCAGGAAAGACCTTCACCATGCAGCTGCTGGCGCTTCGGATGCGGATGCGCGGCATTCAGTGCTACATTCTGGCACCCATCAAGGGACATGAATTCCGTAGAGCCTGCAATAAGATCGGCGGCGAGTTTATCAAGATCGCACCCGGTTCCCCCCACTGCATCAACGTAATGGAGATACGGCATACCATGTCGCCGGAGATGGAGCTGATTGACGAGATCGATTATGTGGAGATGGGCTCCATGCTGGCTCGAAAAATTCAGCAGCTCATGACCTTCTTCGGCCTGCTGATCCCCGATATGAGCAATGAAGAGGAACAGATGCTGGATGAAGCGTTGATCCGAACCTATGCGGACTTCGGCATCACCCATGATAACGACTCCATCTATACGGATATGGCCTCCGCTCCGCCCAAAATGAAGCAGATGCCCATCCTGGGCGACCTGCATAAGCACCTGCAGGAGAATCCCATGACCCAGCGGCTGGCGGCCATCATCAGCCGTTTTGTCACCGGCAGCGCCCAAAGCTTCAACAGACAGACCAATGTAGACCTCTCTAATAAGTACATCGTCCTTGACCTGTCGGAGCTGAAGGGCAAGCTGCTTCCGGTGGGCATGTTCATCGCACTGGATTATGTGTGGGATCAGATAAAGTCTGACCGCACTAAACGCAAAGCCATCTTTATCGACGAGATCTGGCAGCTGATCGGCGCCAGCTCCAACCGCATGGCCGCAGAGTTTTGCCTTGAGATATTCAAGGTTATCCGCGGCTTCGGCGGAGCGGCCATTTCCGCAACGCAGGATCTGTCGGATTTCTTCGGTCTGGAGGACGGCAAGTACGGCAGGGCGATCATCAATAACTCCAAGAACAAGATCATTCTGAACCTGGAGCCGGACGAGGCCCGGTATGTGCAGGAAACGCTGAAGCTCACCCGCACGGAGATCCGCGCCATCACCCGCTTCGAGCGCGGCGAGGCGCTCATCAGCTCCAACAACAACAAAGTGCCCGTGGTGGTGAAGGCATCCAAGCTGGAAAAGGAAATGATCACCACGGATCGCGCCGAGCTGGAGGCAATCCTCAAAGAACGGCAGAGGGAGAAAACGCATTCAGCGTAGAATACGCATTTCGCAAAGAATACGCACACGCAGAAGGAGGTGAACAATATGCTGCTTGATGATGAGCGCCATGTGATCAAATGGTTGTCGCAGTACGGCGCACTGACCAAAACACAGGTGATCCGACTGCTGCGGGACAAAACCCCGGAGACGGCGGAGAAGATTCTTCGCAATCTGAAAAGGGAGCATCAAATCTCGGATGTAGCCGGTGGCTACTATCTGGCTTTGGATGGACTATGCAAGCCGGATCAGCGGACGATCCTTGCCGTATGGGTGCTGCTGCGGTTTATCGACTATGTGGATCCCATGGCGCATTATCCTGCGGTCTACCCGTCCCAAATCTTTTTTCTGAAGGAAAACACCGGCTATGAGATCGTCGTGCTGTATGACGGTGAGCAGCACCTTAGCAAGCTGCTGCAGCCGCAGGATGACGAGATGAAATATATCTTTGTCCTGCCCAATATCGCCATGGCGTCTCAGATGATGCTCCCCAAGGCGCCCTGCCTGTTTGCAACCGTTAACTTTGCCGGGCAGGAAGAACCGGACATTACATTTTACACAGAGGAGGCTGCAACCGATGGACTCGATAAGCTCGTTCATTCATCTGCTGGATAAAATAGAGACGCAGGATCGACGGCTCGGCATGACCATAAAAAATCTCCGCTGTCTGACCGGAGGGAAAAGCATGGGGCTGGCGTATGCCATGGCGCTGAAGCTGGCTGAGGAAAGCGAAAAATTGACGCTGCTGACCAGAGCGCTTCCCGCCTACACGGGAAATCCACGGGCACTGCAGGATGTGGATGCGGTTGCAGCAGAGTCGGTTCCAATAGAAGCGGGCTTTACCATCGAAGGCTGGTTCTGCATCCGGCTGCCTCTGCTGCTCCCCAAAAAGGAGAGGGGCTCCGCCTCCTATATTCGGGGCATCCTGTACCCGGCGCTCAGGAACTTCTTTCAGGGCAAAGCACCGGTTCGATACCCCGAAAGCATCATGATATTCCGCCATGTATATGAAAAAGGCAGGCCGGAGCGTCGGTACCGGGATCATGACAATATTGAGATCAATATGGTCTCCGATACCGTCGCCATGTATGTGCTTACGGATGACGCGCCGCCGTGCTGCGATCATTTCTACTGCAGCGCGGCCTCCACGCAGGAGCGTACGGAGGTGTATGTGGTCCCGGCACGGGATTTCCCACAGTGGCTGGTACTTGAGCCCCTGATCCCGGACGAGGGGGTGATGCTCTATGAAAATGTGCCGGAGCAGCGTCAAAAACATGTGTAAAAACAGGGCAAAAACCTGCCTCCCAAATGACATATCTTTTAACAGCCGGAAAACACCGATGAAACCGATATTTTTCAGGCATTTTGCGCGGACGGTTTCCGACAAAGAGAGCAGTCATGTTGTCGGAAAGCTCCTGCATTCCGGGGCTTGAAACAATGATTACCGTTCGGCCGGGAAGTCATGTGCATCGGCTTATCACAGTGCTCGGACTCGCCGGCGAATACCCTGTCCGTTCGCTTGGCGTGCTGGGAAACGAGCGTACTCTCAGAGCGCTGGTGAGTAAACTTTCCACAACACAGGAGCTTCGTAACCCGGATACCGATGAGCGGATGAGAGTAAAGCTACTGCAGATGACCGGCATCGGGAATGCCAAAGCGATTCGTTTCTGTAAGGGCGCTCTCCCCATACTGGAATGGATACATCCGGACGCATACGGCTATTATATGGCCGCGTTTTACAATCATAGATTCCCCGGCGGTATGGCGCATCGGGACCGTAACCTTCGGGTTGCCGAGACGATTGGGATGCACCTGACCGCCGGTGTCGAGACAAGGGCCTATCTACTCCCCGCCTTGCAAAACCGGGCTATCCTTCGGATAACACCGGACGTGCCTGCCTTCTATCTGGCGCGGGACTTCAAGAAGATCTCTCCTGCGGAACAGAACAAAACCATGTTTACACGCATCGTCGGCGCAATCTTCTATCCCGGCGGCTGTTACGCCGTTTACAACACGCGGAACGCCGCGATGAAATGGAACGGCATGGGAGAGTTCAAAGCACTCCACAGCCTGACAGAGCTTGCCCGCATGAATGCCGGGGTTCAGAGCATCGACTCCGCAATCCTGCTGGGCGAGTCCTATGATACGGCGCTGACCACACTGCTGGAGTCGGATAAAAACCGGCGACTGGAACTTCGGTTTGACGGAATCTATCGGCACATCTATTTTGTGCCCATGAATGCCGGCGGCATCCGGCAGTTCAGATTGCTCACCGTCCCAGACTGGAAAGAAAAGCTGCTTGAGCTGCTGTTCGACCCAGACGTCCGGTCATATAACCGGGGATTCATGGAATACGACGCCAGTATCGGCGGCACCTGTGTTTTCTCGCATCTTGACGGCGACATCGCACGCCTGATCCGTTTTCGTGAGGCAATGCAGACCGGCGCAGGGAGCTTCGAGGTACTCTGCTTCGATGATCAAGCGCCCTTTCTAAGAGAGTACCTTGGCCCGTATATCACACTCAAAACCATCGACGCTGCCACAGTAGAAGCAGAACTGGGACTATAAAGGAGGAATGCATTCTGGATAAAAAGCGAGCAGCAGCCATCATCGCCGTCTCCATACCGGGACTCATCACCCTGCTTTACCTGGGCGGAGTGCTTGGCCAATTGCTGATAAACTACGAGCTTTGGATGAATTCCGGCGGTCTTACAGGGCAAACGACCATCGGCGCCGTAGACTGGAATCCGATCGTGTGCCTGGGCAACGCCTTCAGCATCCCGGGGCTAAAAAGCATCGGTATACTGCTGCTGACCGGAGTCGGTATCACGGTCTATGTGCGTTTCCACGATAAATTCAGCTCCAAGGACTACGATGAACGCGGATTTACCCGCAGCAAGTACGGAACCTACGGCACCGCATCATGGATGAAGGACAAGGAGCTGAAAGAGATTCTGGAGATCAAGCCTCCGCCGCAGGCCGATGGCATCATTTTGGGCGAAAAAAACGGCAGCGTCGTCTGCTTACCTAAAGACACCAGACTGAACCGCCACATTGCCGTATTCGGTGCATCCGGTACACGAAAATCCCGTGGTGTGATCCGTCCGGCGCTGTTCACCATACTCAAGCGAGGAGAGTCGGCGGTCATTACGGATCCGAAGGCGGAGCTCTATAACGATACCGCCGAGTTGTTCCGCAAGAACGGGTATGAGGTAAAAGTATTCAATCTGGTAGACCCCCGGCACGGCGACTCATGGAACTGCATGTCAGACCTGAACGGCGATACCCTGCTGGCGCAGGTGTTGACCAATGTCATCATCTCCAACACCAGTGAGGGCAAGGGCGACCATTTCTGGGACAACGGCGAGGCCAATTTGCTCAAAGCGCTGGTGCTCTATATCGATCTGGACAGGAGCCGCGGCCCGGAGACGAAGAACCTGGCGGCCGCCTACCAGCTCCTGACCCAAAACAGCGAGCGGCAGCTGACGGCACTTTTTGAAAAGCTGCCACTGGATCACCCCGCCCGTGCGCCGTTCAATCTTTTCTCGCAGGCCAGCGACACGGTGCGTTCCGGCATCGTCCTTGGACTCGGCACCCGGTTACAGGTCTTACAGAACGAGGCTGTGCGGGACATCATAAGCCGCAGCGATATCGATCTCACGGCGCCGGGCAAGCGCAAATGCGCCTACTTCGTCATACTCAGCGATCAGGACGCAACGATGGCGTTTCTGTCCTCGCTGTTCTTTTCGTTTCTATTCATCAAGTTGGTGCGCTATGCCGACAGCACGCCGGAGCTGCGCTGCAAAGTCCCGGTCAACCTCATCTTCGATGAGTTCAACAATGTGGGCAAGCTCGGCGGCGCAGCGGACGGTTCGGATTTTGCCCGTACGCTCAGTGTTATCCGCAGCCGTGCGATCTATGTGATGCTGGCCGTGCAGAGCCTCGGTCAGCTCCAGAACCGGTATCCCAACAATCTCTGGGCGGAGATCGTCGGCAACCTGGACGTGCAGCTTATGCTGGGCTGTACCGATGAGGTCAGCGCCGAATACTTCTCCGCGCGGAGCGGTGATATGTCAGTGGAGATCAACTCCACCATGACCGTGCGCAAGACCATTGCCGTAGCGCAGGTCATACCCCAATACCGTCAGACGGAGGGCCAGGGGCGCAGACGGCTGCTGACTCCGGACGAGGTGCTGCGCATCCCCAACGAGGAGCTGCTGGTGGTCATCCGAGGACACAATGTCCTGAAACTGAAAAAGTTTGATTATGCTGACCACCCGCTGGCCAAGGAATTGACTCCCGTCAGCATTCTTGACTACACACCCCCGCACGCGGCAGCGCCTTTTCTCCAGACCGAGACGACTTTGCCACGCGCAGTGTCTGAGGAGCGGCCGCACACGCCGTCCATACCCTCAAAACGCAGAACTCTGTACAGCTCCGCAAAACCGCCGAGCGAGTTTTGAACTCAATGATTTAACTAAAAAGTTGACATTTAACTTTAGTGATGTTGTAATGCTAAAAGATAGTTAAATTGGTGGCGAGCAAATGGACTATATCACAAAACACCGAGCGTATCGGCAATACGGACAGACTAACAAATAAAACACATTACCGGCAGATGGGCGTCTCAGAAATGGGACGCTCTTTTTATATTCAAACAAAAGAAACGGAGGATCAAACAATGGCAACGAAAAAAACGGCGGTGATCCCGGAAGAAGAAATTCTTGCGGCCGCGACGGACGAAAACATCAATGAACACGCATTACATCAGACTGAAACTGAACCTGAGCCGGATAGAGTGCTCAGCGCTGAAGGGGCACCCGGAGACGCTGATCTCATCGACATTTGCCAGACTGATTCCGAATCAGCGAATCCCGAAGGGATGCCGATCGAAGACGCCGCGCGCAACACCCCGGAAGCACCGGTATCCCAGACCGGATCGGGCACTGAACTTCCCGGAGAATTTCCGGCCGGATCCGATGAATTAACTGCGCCGGAAGCTCCGGCGTCCCAGACCGATTCCGACTTGGAGGAGAAAAAGCCTGAAGAGAGCCCGCCGGCCCGCCGAACCAGAAAACCAAGAGCTAAGAAAAGTGAGTCTGACACAGCGGCGGCAGAACCGCCCGGGGATGCATCCGACGGCGTCGAATCTCCGGAGAAGAAGCCTCGCAGGCGCGCCGCTGCCAGACCGGCGTCGCCGGTGGTATCCATCGACGAGCGCCCCAGTGTGGAAACGGAAGCGGACAAAGCCCGCAACGATTTGCTGGACCTGGTAGAATCCTTAAAGACCAAACGGATCCTGACCGGGACCATTCAGGGCATCGAACGCCCCGCTGACCATCCCTCGCGTTCTCTTGCAGTCATTTATCATGGCGATATCAAGGTTATTATTCCTGCGGAGGAGGCGGTGGAGCCGCCGGAGGATTTCCGCGGCAGGCTTCCGGAGGATGTGCTGCACTATATGGTCACCAAACGCCTGGGGGCGGAGGTGGATTACATCATCAAGGGCATCGACGCCAAGGCGGGCGTTGCAGTCGGCAGCCGTCTTGAGGCTATGTCCGCTAAGCGCCGCGCGTACTATTTCGGTACAGACCGGGATGGAAACAATCTGCTCTACGAAGGTATCTGTGCGGAAGCTCGCGTTGTATCCGTCATTCGTGCCGGCATCTTCGTGGATCTGTTCGGCCTGGAGGTCTACATCCCGCTTCGTGAGCTGAGCTACCAGCGTATGCTGGATGCGCAGGACAGCTTTCAGCCCGGGCAGCGCATTCTGGTTAAAATCCTGAGCATCGACCGCAGTGACCGAACCCGTATCCGGGTCAGCGCCTCCATCAAGCAGGCCGGCGAGAATCCCTATGAAAAGGCGCTGCGGCGTTATTCTGTGGGCAACCGCTATGTAGGTACTGTCAGTATGGTGGACATGAACGGCGTGTTCGTCTCACTGGACGGTGGCATCGACTGTCTGTGCAGCTATCCTAAGCGCGGGCGCCCGCCCAGAGGCTCTCGCGTAACGGTACGGATTCTGGGCATCAACAACGAATCCAATCGGATCTGGGGCGCGATCACACACATCGCTACCCCGAGATGACTGGAGCGAACAGAAAATGACAAGGAGGTTGAACAACTATGCTTGATTACGATCTGACCCGCGCAGAGCAGGTCAGAAGAACGGATCTTGCGCAAAAAGCCCGCAGAATGATCCTGTCCCACATGAAGGTGGAGGCGGAGGACGAAACTTCGCTGACGCTGGATCACCGCGGCTACTATATGCAGATCTCGTTCTCGCCGCTGCATCCGCTGCTGGTCGTCTGTCTGGCTAAGGCGATCCGAAACCCGGATGGCGCACGAAAACAGCAGCTTGCCAACGAACTGAACCTACACAGCGTGCTGGGCAGCCACGCCATCAACGAGGACGTCGGCTGTTATTCCTATCGCGCCACCCACTGGCTGGATACGGAGCTCACGCCGGAACGGTTCTTTGAAATACTCAGCCGCTGCGTTGACGAAGCGGACCGTGGCTATTTCAATCTGGCAGGATGAGCATATTGCTGTAATGCTCAGTGCATATCCGCGTACCGGACAAACCCACCGCCTCCCGGCAGTACCCGGGGAAAAGTCTCAAGTGAGAGCCGGGAGCCATACTGCGACACTCCGGAGTACACCTTACAGCCGTCAAGCCCTCCGGAATCAGAACCGGCCATACTCAAAGAGCTGGCCATGAACGAACCTCATTTGCGCGAAACCGCGGCGTTGGAGTTGGTTTCACCTATGACTCTACCGCAACAGAACGCCGGGATACCCCCATTATCGCCGGAGATATATCCATCTATCCGGAGCGGGATATCAAATCACGGCCGGAACTGAACGCAGCAGACGGCATCATATATTTCTGCGTTTGGGCGTAGCTGAGAACAGAAGCACGATACGATCTATATATCGGCTACACCTGAGCCAAACCACATCACGCAGCGAGAAGCGCATCGGAAACGGTGCGCTTCTTTGCTGCAAAAAAACAGGAGGTAAAGGAACGATGAAACGTAAAACGCTCAAGAAAGCCCTTTCGGCATTCTTGTCCCTGCTCATGTGCATGATGACGCTTTTGTCTATCAGCACACCTGTGTTTGCCGCAACGACGGTAGACGCTTACATGGTGGATTTCCCACGCGACGGTGACAGCAACTACTCTGCGACGGCGTGGGGCCACTCTGCCACGTCTCTGATGGGCGGTTGGCGGTTTCTCAACAGCAAATACACAACGGTGCATAGCATCGGCACCTATAACGGTCAGGTTTCGTATTGCATCGAGCCCGGCATCGGGCAAAATGCCGGCGATACTCTCTCCCACAAGGATGAGACATTTTGGGAAAACTACCCCAGCCATCTCAATCCGACCATTTCCCCGGATACCATCAAGGTCCTGCTTGGCCGGATCATGCAGTATGGCTATCAGGGCAATGTATCCACATCCTGGCGTTCTCAGAACGCCTCGGATGCAGCTGCGTTAAGCCATATAATCGCTACACAGCTGCTGGTCTGGGAGACGGTTGTCGGCGAGCGTGACGCAAGCTTCAACGAGGTGGATCCCTCCGGCTATGGGAAGAGCGCGGTTTGGAGTTATATCCGGGACGAGCATCCGCTTCGCAGCCAGATCCGCTCCTATTATAATTCCATGGCCGCCAGCGTGCAGAGTCACGCAGAGATCCCCAGCTTCTGTGCACGAAGCATTGGCAGCGCACGCAGCTATGAACTCAAATACGACGGCACGCGATATACCGTGACACTGACGGATACCAATGGAGTGCTGTCGAATTTCTCGTTCAGCTCCTCGGAACCCGGAATCAGCTTCTCCCGAAGCGGGAACCGCCTGACAATCACCTCCGATACGCCGATTGCAGGCGATATCCGCGTAAGCGCCAGCAAGACCAACGGCGTGCGAAGCGGTGTGGTCGTCTGGACGGACGGCAACAAAGGCGCCGGCATTCAGGACGTTGTTACCTACGGCGAAAATGTGTCAGACCCTGTCAGCGCCTATCTCCGGCTTGAGATGGAGGCGCTCGGCACCATGCACCTGGTCAAGACCAGCGAGGATGGCGTTGTGGCCGGCATTTCTTTCACGATCTCTGGCAACGGCATTACCAAGACTGTGACTACCGGCCGCGACGGCACGATTGACGTATCCGAGCTCATGGCCGGCACCTATACCGTAACAGAGGCGGACATTGAGCGTTATACGCCCCAGACTTCACAGCAGGTCACCATTGTCGGTGGGCAGACCTCGACCGTGACCTTCAACAACGTGCTCAAGCGCGGTGCTTTGGAGGTGACCAAGACTTCGGAAGACGGATTCGTTGAGGGCGTAAAGTTTCGCTTGTACGGCAAATCCCTTTCCGGCCTGAGCGTCGATGAGTATGCGGTAACGGACTCCACCGGCGTGGCTAAGTTCCGCAATGTCCTGATTGGCGGCCCATATACCATCGAGGAGGTCGATACGGCCATTCGTTACGTTATCCCTGATCCCCAGTCGGTATCTATCCAGTGGAACCGGGTTGCAGAGCGCAGCTTTGCCAATATCCTCAAAAAGTTTACCGTGACCGTAACCAAGACGGACGCAGAAACCGGAACACCGCAGGGCGACGCCACGCTGTCAGGCGCTAAATACGGGATCTACAAGGGCGGGAAGCTTGTCGATGTGTATTACACAGACGCCAAAGGTCAGTTCACCAGCAAAGAGTATATCTGCGATACCGACTGGACGATCCGTGAAATGGAACCATCGGAGGGGTACCTCCTCGATACGACGGAACATGCCGTTGGTGCAGCGCCCGGTCAGTATACGGTTGAACACAATACAACGGCTAACGCCGTGACCGAAACGGTAATCAAGGGCAGCATCCGCCTGATCAAGCATATTGATGCGGAACTGGAAACCCCCGAGAATATGCCGACCCCGCAGACAGAAGTCGAGATCCCCGCAGCAACGGAACCCACTGCGCCGGAAGGCTCCGCATATTTTGTTAGCCCGGACGCAGCCGAACCGGCAGCGGGAGAAACCCCAATGCCCGATCAAGCCGACACGGAAACGCCGGCCGAGTCTGAACCGGAAGCAGCCGATACGCTGATTCCCAGTCAGAATGAAGCGGAGCCAGAACCCGAAAACGGATCTGTACCGGCGGCGGAGTTCAACCCCTCCGGCAATGCAGGCATTATCGAGCAGCCGGAAGCAGGCGCGATGTTCCAGCTTTATCTCTCAAGTGCCGGAAGCTATGACGCAGCCAAAGATGGCGAACGCGATCTGCTCGTGACGGATGAAAACGGCGTAGCGCTTTCCAAGGATCTGCCTTACGGCCGCTATACCGTACACCAGATCGAGGGACAGGAAGGACAGGCCTTTGTTCCGGACTTCACCGTATTTATCAGCTCCAGCGGACACCTGTACTCCTATATCCTGAACAACCAGACCATCACCAGTTTTATCCGCGTGGAAAAACGCGATGCTGAGACCGGAAAGATCATTCCGGCAGCAGGCATCGGTTTTCAGGTCAGAGACCTGACCTCCGGCGAACTGATTTCACAGACCGTCTATTATCCGGCTCCGGTGACCATCTCCACATTCTATACCGCAGACGATGGCACGCTTATGCTCCCCTGCGAGCTGCCCTACGGCCGCTATGAGCTGATCGAGGTGACAACCTGCCATGGCTATGTGCTGGATACCGCCCCGGTTCCGTTTACCGTGGATGGGTCAGAGGCTGTCGTGACAGTTACAAAGTCCAACATGGCGCAAAAAGGCGTCATCCGTATCCAAAAGACCGGCGAGGTCTTCAGCAGCGTTGTAAACGAGGGATCCATCTTCCGGCCTGTATATGAGAATACCGGACTTCCGGGAGCAGTCTTTGATATCGCTGCTGCGGAGGATATTTACACCCCTGACGGAACCTTGCGTGCAAAGGCCGGAGACATCGTAGACACCGTCACCACGCAATCGGACGGCATGGCTGCCAGCAAGGCACTCTACCTTGGCAAGTATGTGATCACCGAGAAGCAAGCTCCGCACGGCATGGCCCTTCAGACCGAACCGCATACGGTCGAGCTGGTATATGCCGGACAGGAGGTCACGGTCACCGAGCTTCGGGCAGATATGTACAATGAACGCCAGCGTGTGGAGATCAGTCTGGTAAAAACCATGGAAACGGATAAGCTGTTCGGCATTGGCCAAAGTGACGAGCTCACGCACGTTACATTCGGCCTTTATGCTGCGGAGAAGCTTGTGGCAGCTGATGGCAGCAGCATCCCGCAGGACGGCCTGATCGAGATGGTGTCCTTGAATAAAGACGGAAAAGCGACGTGCAAGACGGATCTCCCCTTTGGACGCTTCTACCTGCAGGAGATCTCTACCGACAGCCATTACCAGCTTGGCGATACGAAGTATCCGGTGTCGTTTGACTACGCCGGGCAAGACAAGAAGCTTGTCAAGCTGATTGCCAACGAGGGCGCAGTAATTGAGAATAAGCTGATCTACGGCTCCGTTTCGGGGCTGAAGGTTGATGCAAACGATAAGCCACTCTCCGGTGCGGTCATGGGTCTGTTTGCTGCATCCGAAACGAGATTCACGAAGGATACCGCACTGCTGACAGCTGTATCCGCCGAGGATGGCAGATTCCGCTTCGAAAAGATCCCCGCCGGCAACTGGCTCGTGCGCGAGATCGAGCAGCCCAAGGGCTTCGTTCTGAGCGAAGAGCTGTTCCCGGTAACGGTCAAGGAGCAGGGACAGATCATTGAGATCAAGATTGCAAACAAACTTATCCGCGGCAGCGTCACACTGACAAAGTATGACGCAGACTATCCCGAGAACAAACTCAGCGGCGCGGTATTCGAGGTCTACCGTGATGTTAACGGGAACAAGGCGCTGGACAAGGACGATGTATTGCTCGGCACCATGGAGGAGTCCTCTGCCGGCGTTTACTGGATGAAGAATCTGGAGTACGGCGGCGTACTGGTAAGGGAGAAAACCGCACCGGAGGGCTTTATTCCGGACGAGAAAGCCTACTATGTGGAGATCGATACCGACGGAAAAACCTACACCGTTGAGAACGAAGCTGGAAAGGGCTTTATCAACCATGCTCTGAAGGGCTCCCTCAAGATTATTAAGACCACCAGCGACGGAAAGAAAGAGGGCTTTGCGTTCCGCATCACCGGCGCCAACGGCTACGATATGACATTTACGACCGACGCCAAGGGCGAAATCTTCATTGAAAAGCTGCGCGTCGGCGAGTATACCGTCACGGAGCTGAAAAACAGTGCCAGCGAAGGGTACAAGATCGCAGACCCCGTCAAAATCACGCTTGTTGCAAATGAAACGCTGACGGTAAAGATCCATAACGACAAGACGAAGGTGGATGTTCCCAAGACCGGAGACGACGCCGATCTTATGCTTTGGATCTCGCTGCTCGGGCTTGCGGCGGCAGGAGTAGGCTGCACAGCGTTTTTCTACCTGAAAAAGCGCAGAGCGGGCAAGCATATTGCCGTGAAGAAGTAAATAACATCAGTCCGGGGATATGCTTGAACGCATATCCCCGGATTCGTTATGGAGGAACGATATGAAAAACGACAGGCGCAGAAGAAATCGGCCGCGGAACCGTGAGAAGAAGGGCGTCAAGCAGTCCCCGGGCCAGGAATGCCGGCACGTATGGTCGGGCGGCGTATGCCTTAAATGTGGGTGCTTGCAGCAAAACCCACGCTCAAACAGTGAAAAATTGCCCGCAGGACAAAATCCTGCGGGCAGTACAGATCTCAGAGATAGTTGATGGGAAGAGCATGACCGAAGCTTTTTACAAAATCAGTCTGGCGTAAACGCAAGTTGCTCCACCCGGCTGTGCCCGCCGCCGGAGAGCTTATACAAGAAGCCGAAAGCATCCATGTCTTTCTCCTGTGGGCCGATGGGCTTTTTCATCCCCAGCGGACATGGTGTCCCTTTCTCAGTTATTGCCGGTGATGAACGCAGCATGGAAAGAGCATTGCAATCAGAATTCTTCATGCTATAATATACCCACATCACTCGTGAGACTATGACTGACTGCGCCCAGGCCAAAGGATAATTGGTGCACGGTTGTAAACGGGTGCAGAAGGAGGAATAAAGTCTATGACAAAGAAAGAGCTTGTCGCTTATGTGGCTGAAAAGGCCAATCTCAGCAAAAAGGACGCGGAAATAGCGGTCAATTCCGTATTTGACGGTATCACGGAAGCACTGAAAACCGACGGCAAGATCCAATTGGTCGGCTTCGGCAGTTTTGAAGTGAAGGAGCGCGCCGCGAGGATGGGCAAAAACCCGGCTACCGGTGAAACGATCGAGATCCCGGCCGGCAAAGTCCCTTCCTTTAAGGCGGGAAAGGCGCTCAAGGACACGATCAAGTAAAAACAAAATACAGCATCAGAGAGGACGGCTTGAGAGATCAGGCCGTCTTTTTCTATGCAAATTACAGGAGGTCATTATGAAAAAGATGAAAACAGGCATCGGCGTAATGCTGGCGCTATTGTGCTGCATCCTCATGTGTACAGGTGTTGTCTATGCTACCGGCGATGACACGGACGGCACGGAGCTTCAAGTCGCGCAGCCCGTCATCCTTGAGGTACAGCTTGGCCCCCAATGGGCGGGCGTTGAATTCCAGCTCAAGACGGATGCAGGCCTTTATCCGGGCACGATTGCCGTGGGGCAGGACGGGATTTTACGAACCGAGCTGGGCAATAGCGGCAGCTACGTCCTTTCTTGCCTGACTCTAAATGCCGCCGTGCCGGCACCGGGCGATATCCCAAGTCCTGATGTGACGCAACAAGAACAGGAGCCGCTGACAACAGGCAGTGCGGAGAACTCGGACGCCGCTTCGCAGAATGTGCAAGAGCAGGATTCTGGCCATCCTACCGTCGGCGGGATTCCCGTGATGCACATTATCCTGTTTGTCGGAGGGCTCCTTCTTGCGGCAGGTTCGCTGGTCGCCATGCGCTTTATTCGAAACCGGCGCCCATCAGAACGCTCGCCGTATGATCCGGACGATGAGGACGATGACGAGGATGAATACGAATATTGACATCGCCATTTTGGAGAGCGCGGGCAGTTTAGAGAGGTGTATCTTTCCTCCAGACTGGTTCTGAATTGCAAAATACAAAACTTTTAGAAATATCATAATAAAATAATTAAAAATATTACCTAAAGG
>UMHK01020968.1_pt1 | contig 15019 bp, 19 predicted proteins | sample 1965521 | NCBI WGS metagenome assembly UMHK01 (sample SAMEA4836097, study PRJEB28245) | human gut metagenome | biome: gut microbiome; material: fecal sample | place: Denmark | collected 2008
AAACCAGCCGGTTCAGGATATTGCTGTCCACGCCGTTTCTGGTCAAGGTGACGGTCTTGTTTCCAGTTTTCGTGGTAACCGTAATGACATCACCGGTCAGAATATCGCCTTTGATTTGCAGATACTCGCCGTTTTCATTATAGATGGTCGGTGTCACTGCCACCACTTCCTGCGGAATGTCGCTGGGCAGTGCCTCAATTCGCAGTGTGAATCCGGTTTCATCTCCGTCATTGGTAATGGATAAGGCATCACTGTTGGAATACACACCCAAAGGAAACGGAGCATCGCTCTCTGGAAAGGGAAAATGAAATGCTCCGGTGATGCCGCTGTAATAGGCATAGAAAATATCCCGGCTGTACCAGTAAATATCCGGACAGAGAATGGAGATCTGCCCGCTGATCTGCTGCTCAAAATGCTCTACCTCGCAGGTTTCTACATACCCCTCGGCATAGACATCGATGTTCGCCGTCTTGTACCAGATCTTGATGTATCGAGACGGCTTGACCACATGATACAGCTGATGCCGCCGTTTCTCAATCCCAATGCCACGCATGGCAAAGGAAATGACCACGTTTCGTTTTTCAATGAAAGCGTTGTTGAGGTAGCTGCCGTTCATGCCAGCATAGCTTGAAGTGGAAATCGTCCCAGCTGGCGGATTCAGACCTTCGATTTTGGAGGTCATGTATTGATTGGCGGTGGTGGTCATATCTAATCGTTCACCGTTTTCATTTTCTAAAACCAGAGAAAAATACATCACACACCCCCATTACACATTCAACGCATTCCGTGTCAACCGATAAATCTCCAACCGTGACAGTGCCTTCGGCGATTGATTGGTCTGATTCACCGTTTTCCGGTTGTCGGTATTGTAATAATTGTTCACCGTTCCACCGGAACTGTCGGGCAGCATTGCTCCGGAAATCCCATGCAAGCTGTAATTCAGATCAGAATCCATGGTCAGCTGCATGGCTTTCGCCACACCGCCTACGGCTTTCTCCACATACTTCTTGCTCTTGTCGATGCCCTCTGCCAGCCCTTTCATAAAGTCCGGCATCCAACTCTCGTAGTCCGTCAGTGGTCCTTTGTCCGGTACAGAGAAGTGCAGGAAATCCCGAATGGTATCGGCAACATTGGTGACGCAGTCCGCCAGCCAGCCGATGGCACTCTGAATGCCATCAATGATTCCCTGAATGATATCCCGTCCCCAATTCCAGGCATCCGAAGCCAGTCCCTTGATATATCCCACAGCGGCATCGAATCCATTCTGAATGGTGGATTTGATGCCGCTGATTTTGTCGGAAACCGCAGAACGAATGTTGTCCCAGATGCTGGACACCGTAGAAGAAATGCTCTGCATCACGTTGGAAATGGTGCTTTTGATGCTGTTCCAGATGTTAGACACCACCGACCGGATGGCGTTCAGAACATTGGAAACCGCAGAAGAAATTTGATTCCAGATAGAGGATACCACAGAAAAAATAGCATTCATCACACTGGAAATCGTGCCGGAGATGCTGTTCCAGATGGAAGAAACCACATTCCAGATTGCTGACAAAACAGAAGAAATGAAACCAGACACCGCATTCCAAACCGTAGTCACCACATCTTGAATCGCCGTCAAAACCGTGGAAATCGTATTGGAGATGGCATTCCAGATGGTTTCAAATGTCGTTCGGATGCCCTCTAAAATGGGTGTTAAAAACGCCACGATCGCATTCCAAATGGCACTGATCTTCTCCGAGATCCAGTCCATCACTCTGCCCACAATGATCTGAATGGCTTCAAAAATCGTCTGAAACAGATAGCCGAATGCCGTGATCAGCGGTTCTAAGGTGGTGTAAATGGCATTCCAAACGGTCGTAATGACGTTATGAATCGCCTGAAATACCGTAGAAACCACAGTGTAAATGGCATTGAAAATCGTGCTGAAAAAGTTGTAGATTCCAGTCCAGATGGCAGTGAAGAAATCCCGGATCGCTGTAAATACGGTCGTTGCCACCGTCTGAATGGCAGTGACAATGGTGGTGAAGGTATTGGAAATGGATGTCCAGGTGTTGACGAAAAAGTCCCGGATTCCGGTAACGATTCCCGTGAAGAAGGAAGCAATGCTGTTCCAGGTATTCACAAAAAATGTTTTGATGGAAGTCCAGACTTCGTTCCAGCTTGTTCCGAACCATCCCAGCACCACATCTGCAATGCCTTTCAGGGTATTCATAATATTGCGGAACGTGTTGACAATGAAGTCCCAGATAGACGTAAAAATACCCTTGATTCCATTCCAGCACTGTTCCCAGTCACCAGTAAACAGACCAATCAGCACGTCCAGCAGCCCCAGAAGAACACCAGTAAACTCTGAAAAGATGTTGGAGATATTCTGAAAGACACCTTCAAAAATGGGAGCCAGCAGATTGCACAGCCCGTCCCACGCCGCTTTCAGCACATCGGTGAAACTCTCAAAGTCGAATCCCAGAGCATTTAACCGATCAGTGATGCCCTGTGTCAATCCGGTAAAGGTGTTTTTGATTTGCTCCCAGATGGCGATGATATTGCTTTTGAATTCGTCATTGGTTTTCCAGAGATGCACAAAGGCAGCCACCAAAGCAGCAATAGCTGCGATAATGGCGAGCAGCGGACCCAGCGAAACGCCCAACGCTCCCGTTACAGCCCCGATCCCACTTTGCACAGCAGAGAACAGGGCAGGCAGCTTGGAAATGGCAGAAAAGACCGTTCCCACGCTGGAGATGGTTTTTCCCAGCACCACCAGCATCGGCCCCAGAGCAGCAGCCACCAGTGCAATTTTCGCAATGGTTTCTTTGGTCTGTGGGTCTAACTGGTTCAGCTTGTCCACCAAGTCCTGTATACGGGAAACCACAGAACGAATGGTGGGCATCAGAATATCAGAAAAGGAAATCGCCAACTCTTCCAGCTGGGACTTCAAGATGGTCACTTGTCCGGCAAGGTTATCCTGCATGACAGCCGCCATTTTTTCAGTCGTGCCATTGTAGCCGTCTACTGTATCTGAACAGGTATCAATGGCATTGGACAGTTTTTCAAAGTCCGCCGGGGAACCGTTGATGATTGCCAGCATACCGGACATGGCCTCTTTGCCAAACAGCGAGGCAGCCGCCTGTGCCTGTTCTGCCTCAGAAAGTCCGCCCAATTTCTGTCGGAGTTGTTCCATGAGTTCCCGCAGAGAATACATCTTGCCGGAACTATCTGTCAGAGAAATGCCGTACTGTTCCATGGCAGATGCTACCGTATCTGTTGGCTTTGCCAGATTGGTGATGGCAGAACGCAGCGCCGTACCAGCCTGTGAGGATTTGATACCGGCGTTTGCCATCAAGCCGATGGCAATGGCAGAGTCTTCGGCGGAGTATCCCAAAGAACCCAGCACCGGAGCGGCATACTTGAAAGTTTCGCCCATCATGCTGACGTTGGTATTGGCATTGGAACTTGCAGCCGCCAGAATATCCGCAAAATGTCCGCTGTCCGAGGCAGACAAACCGAAAGCGGTCAGAGCGTCTGTGACAATGTCTGAAGTAGATGCCAAGTCCTCACCACTGGCGGCAGCAAGGTTCATGATACCTTCAATACCGCTGAGCATATCGTTGGTTTTCCATCCCGCCATGGCCATGTAGTTCATGGCTTCGGCAGCTTCACTTGCAGAAAATTTTGTTTTGCTGCCCATTTCACGTGCTTTTCCCGGAGAGCATCCATCTCTGAACCGGTCGCACCGGACACCGCTGCAACCTTTGACATGGCGGAATCGAAATCTGCACCAGTTTTCACGGCAATGGTTCCCAGAGCCGTGACACCGGCAGTGACTGGCAGCAGCTTTTGTCCCACGCCGGAAATTTTGTCCCCGGCGGACTGCAGCGTTTCACCCAGAACGCCCATCTTTTCCAAGGCGGTGTGAGAATTGTTTGCTTCTGTGGTCAGGCGTTTCAGTTCGTTTTCGGTTTCGATGATTTCACGCTGTAGTGCATCATACTGCTGCTGGGAAATTTCGCCGTTTGTAAGAGCGGTGTTTGCCTGTTCTGCGGCAGTTTTTAGTACTTCCAGCTTTTCTTTGGTAGCTGTCACCGCATCGGCGAGGAGCTTGTGCTTCTGCGAGAGCAGTTCCGTGTTGGAAGGATCGAGTTTCAGCAGCTTCTGGACATCTTTCAGCTGTGTCTGCGTGCCTTTGATGTCTTTGTTGACACCTTCCAGTGCCTTGGACAGCTTGGTGGTATCGCCGCCGATTTCTACGGTGATGCCCTTGATTCTATTAGCCATACAATCTCACCCCCTTATCAAAATTTATCGAAGTCACTCTGATCCGCTAACATATGATATTTGTATTCGTCATTCTCCCGTTCGGTGAACATATCATTCACCAGACCAATGGTCAAAAAATCCAAATCGCTCATAGACAAGCCCAGCTGGACACACCGCAGCAAAAAAAGCGGTGTAGTCATCGGTCGGTCAATCGGGCGATGTTTTTTTTAGACTTGACCTGCGTTTCTACATTCAAGCCCCAGAGGTCAATCAGCTGTGGCAGGATTTCGTAAATGCTGAACGTGTTGAACTGTTCCAGCCATTCATCCGGAGAAGCCGGAACGACTGGATCAGCGTGTTTCGCCATGATGTAGGCGATATTCTCAAATACTTCAAGGCTTTCAATGTCCAGTGCAGAGGATTCCTCTGTATTTTCCCCCACAGACTTTTGCAGTGCTGCAAAGTCCTGATAAATATCTCTGCGAAATTTCAGACGATACAGTCTGGGAACTGCCGCACTCGCCTTGAACGGCACATCAATACCATCAATAGTGATGTTCTTCTGAATTGCCATACTGCACCCTCCTTACGCTTTCACAGATGCTGCGGATGCCTTACCACTCTGTACAGCGGCAGCCAGATTGGGCATATATACTGCCTTATACCAGTTCTCATAAACTTCGGCATCCGTTTTCTCACAGGTTTTAGTTTTTACCAAACCACTGTTCAATGCCGTTGCGGTCAAAGACAGCGTTTCTGTTTTAACTTCCTTTTCGTCCTCAATGGTGCTGGATTCTGTTGCCGGACGAGAGGCAGAGCAGCAGAACAGACAGTGCCGAATTTTATTCTTATCGCCGCTGAATTCAAACAGCAGTGCAAACTGGGATACTTCTGCAGTATTGGTTTCCGTGAGAACGCCCTTTTCATCCAGTTTCTCACCGAGAATGTCTGTCGCAAACTCAAGCGGAACCAGTGCAATTTCCAGATCGCCGGTGTAACCAGAGTTGTTGTTGATGACATAGTACACACCATCGTCAGCGTAAAAATTGGATGCTTCCCCTTCTGCATCGATAGACAGCGACACTGCACCGGGAATGCGAACCGGCTTTGCAAATGTCGGCACACCTTCTTCATCATAAGAGGTGATTTTTGCATAGTGAACTTTGTTCAGACCGAATTTTACCTTGTTTTTCTCCATTGCCATATAGATCAAACCTCCATCTCATAGAGTACTTCATACAATTCTTCCGAATCAATGAATAGTTCTGTTTTTTTGTAATAAATTTCATGCTGGGCAAGCACTGCCTCCACCTGTTCTTCCAGTTCCGGCTGCTTTCGGTTCGTGTACAATTCCACGTCCAGCTGTTTGAAACTGAAATATGCTACATTATCCGCTGAAAATGTCTCTTCTCCAGGAGAGAGAAACAGCAGAAAAGGCGGTTCAGGACTTTCGCCTTCTGCATAATGATGATAGGCAAAGGGCAGCCCCATTTCTTCCAGCATTTCAGCGATTTCTTCGTAAGTCATGACAATGCCTCCTCGATCAAATGCTCCAGCAACTGTACACCGTTTTCTTCCGCAGGAGCAATGTGCGGTTTGCCGGATACACGTCCACCGCCACGCTTGGCATGACCTTTCTCCAATAAATGTGCCAGTTGGTAACGATTCTTACTGTGGACAGTCATCTCCAAAGAGTGACTGTTTTCGCCAGTCTTTTTCGTTGCCCAGCTTTTCGCATACTTTCCGGTGTCCGCAGGAGCATTGGCAGAGATCTCATTTTTCACTTGCGTTGCAGACTTCCGGACTGCTTTTTTCATGGCAGTATCCGCAAGGTCTGCATATTCCTGCAAGCCCTGCATAATTTCCTCTGCAAGATTGTCAATACTGGTCATTTTGTCCTGCCTTTCTGGCTTCTGCAGTAAGTTTCAGATAATCCTTGTGCAGATAATCCGGTGTAACACTGGTAATGTTGTATGCGACATCCCGAAATAAGATCCGGTTGCCTGTTACAGACGGCATCCAGTGCTGACTTTGCCGAATGAGGAATTCCAGTGTTTGTGTTTCTTTGGTCACACCAGCTTCCGTATTTTCTACGGAAGATTTCAAGGTTGCCCTTGCCCAGCAGGAAAAAGCTTCGTCCCACACAGCAGTGTGATTGCCGATTTCATCGGTAACAACACGATTTTCCAGAAAGGTAATTCGCTGATTGAGTGTTCCAATTTCCATTACATCACACCCTCTCGCTGTGCGAACAGAATCGAGCGGAGGCTCATGGTTAAGGCATGATAATCCGGATTGGAACGATTTTCATAAAGGTAGCCAAGACAAAATAGCATCGCCGTTCTTGTTGTATCTTCGTTTTCCACAAGCTTTTTCTCGTCCATTCTGCCAACGTCCTTGACCAGAGATTTTGCCGTATCGAGCAGAGAACAGATGAGCTTGTCATCTTCCTCATAGTCGATACGCAGATAATTCTTTGCCTCATTCAGAGTAATCATGCAATCACGCCTTTTTGATTGTAAGTGTCTTGACCGCTTCGGAAAGAATCAGCTTGCCGTCCACACGCTGTGATGCAAGAAAACCGACCTGTCCGTTCATGGCGAAAAGCTCATTCAGGCGCTTAAGAGAACGTCCCTGTCTGTCAGCCACCCAGTAATAGGAATAGTCGCCGAATGCAATTACCTTTGCACCAGCCGCAATGGTAGGAGCGTAGACAGAAGTCACATAGGGACGGTTCAGGATGGTGTCTGGAAGTCCTGCACTGACAGAAGGCTGCCAGATAAAATTGCCCGTATTATCCTTGATTTTACGGAGTGCCTTCACGGTCTGCTCATTCAGCACCCACACAGCTTTCTTGCGATACGGACTCTTGAGGGAGTAGAACAGCTCGATTACATCATCAAAAGTGATAGCTGCACCTGTTGTGGTCGCACCGTTTTCCGCACCGCCTGTCGCAGCAAAAATGCCGGTAGGCTTGCCCTTACCGTCACCGATGAGGAACGCTTCCTCTTCCTTCGTGCCGATTCTACGTGCAAATTCCTTTGCAATATAGGATGGCAGGTCAAACACGCTGTCATTGAGAAGCTCCTCAGAGATCTTAATCGCAGTACCGACCTTGTAAGCGGAAAGTGCAATCTGACCGAAAGCGTCATCAGAAAGGGTGTAAGCCTCTTCCTCCTCCATCCAGCACGCCTCGCCCTTCTGCGTAATCACGGGGATTTTGCGGTCTCCACTTGATGTCTGAATTTTCGTTGTAAGAGGACGGAATACATTTTCCTCTTCAAGTGCAGAAATGAGCTTTCTTTCAAACTCGTCCGGCACAAGATAGCCGCCTTCGGTATCTTCGCCAATCTGCAGAGCATTTCTCACATCGGCAAAATTACGGTTGCGGATGTTGTTCCAGAAAGCAGTACGATATGCATCCGATGCAATGCCGGTCTTGGTATCACTGTGAGTGGATGCGTTCGGCTTGTTCTGAATCGGCGTAGAAGTAGGCTTGTTCATTTCTGCCTCAATCTGAGCCTGTCGTTCCAGCCGCTGGATTTCTTTGCCGTATGCCACGATCTGCTGCTCTATGGCATCGTATGTCTTGCTGTCCTCTTCCGAAAGCAGACCGCTTTCATTTCGCTTGGAATCGAGAAAATTTCTTGCCTCGTCCCAAGCCTTCGTGCGTTTCTCTCGCAGTTCTTTGATTGTCATAGTCAAAACTCCTTTATTAATAGTATATCAGTTTCGCAGCAACGACAGCCGCTTTTCCAACTGATTGATGGGAACACCGGTCGGCTGCATGGCGGTTAATTTTTGCAGAAATGACGCTGCCGTTACGGATGGTGTGTAGAGCATTTCGGCTGAATCAGAATTTTTCTCCGGCTCTTTTTCTTCCTCCGGTTCAGATTCATCCTGTTTCGCAAACAAAATACCATCCACAAAGCCCAATTTCAACGCTTTTTTGGCATTCATCCAAGTCTCATCATCCATCATTTTGGAAATTTTACTTCTTGAAAGACCGGTTTTTGCTTCATAAGCATTGATAATCGATTCTTTGACTTCCTCCAATAGCTCGATTGCTTTTTCCATGTCCGCCTTGTTTCCCATCGCTAAAGTTGCCGGATTGTGGCACATTATCATGCCAGTAGGTGAAATCAAAGTTTTATCGCCAGCCATCGCTACAACAGAAGCAGCGGAAGCTGCAAGGGCATCGATTTTTACGGTAATCCTGCCTTTATGATTTTTCAGCATCGTGTAAATCTGGCTTGCCGCCAGCACATCTCCGCCCGGACTATTCAACCAAACGGTCAAATCGCCGGCGTGATGAGCGAGTTCCTCCTTGAATTTTGCCGGTGTGATTTCATCATTCAACCAGCTTTCCTCGCTGATGGGTCCGTCAAAATACAGCTCCGTTTCGCCGGAATCCTCATTTTTTACCCAGTTCCAAAATTTATTCATTTGTTTCCTCCTTCATATCAATTTTTAGCATCATTTTTTTGATAAGCAGCTCCGGCAGAAGCCAGAGGCGTCATGGAGCCGTTTACCATGTAAGTGAAGCCACCTTTTTCTTCAGGAATCAAATTCATATTTTCAAGTTCTCTTACATCATTTGGACATAAGAAACCATTTTGAATTCCCACGCTGTAGCCCTGCATTCTGCTTGCGTAATCTCCACGCAATAGTCCGTCTACATTAAATTTGATAAAATACTGCCCTTTTTCAGAATCCGATAAGAGTGCCTTTTGCAGTGATTGTTCCCATCGAACAATCCAAGGGTCAAGGCTGTACATCACAAATTCCAGTGACATCTGCTCGATGTTGCTGAACGTGGCACGGTCTAAGTCGCCAATCATGTGCAGCGGCACACGGTACAGCCTTGCGATTTCTTCTACCTGAAACTTTCGAGTTTCCAAGAATTGTGCTTCATTGTTTGGAATCGAAATCGGCGTGTAGTGTGTGCCTTCCTCCAGTACAGCGACTCTGTGCGAGTTATGTCCGCCGTATGCTTTTGCCCAAGCGTCTCGAAGCCGCTCCGGATTCTTAATCACGCCCGGATGTTCCAGCACACCGGACGGGCTTGCTCCGTTTGCAAAAAAGGAAGCGGCGTAATCCTCACAGGCGATAGAAATCCCGATAGAATTTTTCGCCATTGCAATCGGAGAATAGCCGACCAAGCCGTCAAATCCAAGTCCGCAGATGTGCAGCACCTCATCGGCATACAGCACAATATCGCCTTGCTCTTTCAAGTTTGGATTTGCTTCATCATAGCGGCTGTAAATATATATCAAACGGTTTTTCTCATCTCGGTTGACCTTCATTTTATCCGGCATTAACGGATACAGACCGAGGACTTCACCTTTGCCGTTGCGGAGAATCTGAGCATAGGCGTTGCCGTAAATCAGCAAATGCGACATCAAGGTTTCTCGAAAAACGAAAGAGGTCATCTCCGGATTCGGTTGGTCGTGTAGTAAGTAAAAAAGCGGATGGGTTGGCACTCGTTCTTTTCCATTTTCTGTGTACCGATAGACGTGCAAGGGAAGCTGTGCGATTGCTTCTGACAACACTCGAACACAGGCATACACGGCAGTATGCTGTAGAGCGGTTCGGTCGCTGACTCGTTTTCCGCTGTTGGAACGACCGAAAAAGTAGGTGTAGGATGGGCTGTCGTAGCTGTTTTTGGGATGGTCTCTGGACTTGAAAAGTCCGCTGAAAATACGCATTGCGTCACGCTCCTATTCAAATAGTATACTTTACAGAATCAGTAGGTCTCTGGAATCATAGACGCTTTCTTCCTGTACCCCTTGATTCCGAATACAGCGGTCTAATGCCATAATACTTGCAACGATGCCGTCAATTTTTTCTTTTGCCCGCTTTTTGCTGGGCTTGATGTTTCCGGCAGAATCCGACTCCACAATGACATTGGAAGCCATCCAGCGGAGAACCGGATTGCCGCTGTGAATGAGCTTTCCCTCCAGCATCAGCTTGTAAAATTCTTTTGTCGGTGGGCTAAGCATGGCATAATTTTGGCGAATAGAAACAACGGTAAAGCCGTCTTGCGACAATTCTGTCAAAAGCTGTGTTGCATTCCACGGGTCAGCTCCGATTTCCAGAATGTTGTAAAGCGTACCAAGCCGATTGATTTCCGAACGGATATATGCGTAATCCACCACATTGCCCGGCGTAGCATATAGGTAGCCTTGCTTTTTCCATGTAGGATATTGCACACCGGCATGACGAAATCGAGTTTGAATCGTATCTTCCGGAAGCCAAAAATATGGCAGGACATAGTAGCAATCGTCTTCGCTTTCCGGCGGAAAAAGCAGAACCAGTGCGGAAATATCTGTGGTACTGGACAAATCCAATCCGGCATAGCAGCTTCTGCCACGAAGGGAAGATAAATCGATAGGCAGATTTCCTTTCATAAAAACATTATCCGGAAGCCAAGAAGTCTCGTTGCTGCCCCATGTATTCAAACGATAGGTTTTGAAATAATTTTCCTCTGCCGGATTTTCCAAGGCAATTTGATAAGCTTCCCGAAAGCGTTCGATTGGAACGGTAATGCCGAGAGACGGATTTGCCTTGTACCAGCTTTCCTCCTTCTGCCAATCATCGCCTTCTTCCAATGTGTAGATAACCGGATAAAACGTTGGATTGACCGCTTTGCCTTTGAGAATATTCAACGCTTTTGTATGCAATGTTGTATAACAAAAACTGTTCAAATCAAATCCGGCAGTTGTAATGCTGAGAATCAAACTGTTTTGTCTGGCATCACCGGAACCACGAGTTAGAATCTGATAAAGCCGTTCATCGGGCTGATTGAATACCTCGTCAAAAATAACGCCGCTGGCATTGACACCGGCTTTTGTGCCAACTTCGGCACTGACAACTCTGTAAACGCCGTTGTTGGTTTTGTTGAAAATCTGCTTTGATGCCTTGGAAACTTTGGAGCGTTTCATGAGTGCAGGGCAGTTTACAACGAATTGCAATGCAACATCGAAAACAAGACTGGCTTGGTTTCGGTCACCGGCAGCACCATAAATTTCGGCAGACGGTTCATTATCCAGATACAAAAGCAGCAAGGCAATGGCTGCTGCAAGCTCGCTCTTCCCGCTCTTCTTTCCGCATTCGATATATGCTTCGTGAAATTGCCTTGTGCCGTCTTGTTTTACAATCCCGAATAAATCTCGAATAATCTGCTCCTCCCACGGAAGAAGGAGAAACGGTTTTCCAGCCCATATTCCTTTCGTGTGTTTGAGTTGCTCCACAAATAGGACTGCCATGTCTGCTTTCTGCTGGTCGTAATGCGAGGTAGGCAGCATGAATCGGGAGGGCTTGTAGCTCCAATTTTGTTCTTTCATAAGCCATACCTCCAATCAAATGCAATAAAAAAGCACCCTTACGGATGCCAAAATAGATATGAACGAGCAACAGAGCCTTTCGGCTCCGTGCAGGGTAGGGGGTTAGTTTTTGTAATTATGCATAATCGTACATCAGGATTTCCAAGGCTATTTCAGCTTCCGGTGTTGTAGGTTTTACATCCCAGCCTCGGTCGTAATTCAGAACAACCTCGCCGTCTTGTTTCAACGTCAGCTTGGAAATTCGTCCTTGCCGGATACCGTAAATACTGCCTACGTCATAAACCTTTGCTTGGTAGTGAAAAGCAATCCCGTTGACTGCAATGCATCCTTCGTGCCACATAAATATTCCTCCATAAAATTGAATTCGGTCGGTGTATCTCCCGTTCCGTTGTACCCATATTACAATACAACCGGATGAATAGCAAGCGGCTAAAGTACCAGAAAAATCGAAGGAATAATCGGCACTTCTTTGTGTAGTATACACCAATTCTCGCAGTGGGGAAAACGAAAAACCTGTACGAGCCAAAGCCTCGGCGTTCCGAGGCTTTTTGTTTTGGTGGTAGGCTTTTGGCTTATCGGTCGTTTTGGCATTCCCATTCAAATTCTGCCCATGCTTCGTAGTCCTCTTCGAACTCGGCATCATCGTCAATCGTTTCCGTTTCGTAGTCGATGCGATAAACCTCATCAAAGGCTGTTTCGTTTTCGACTGCGTCCTCTTTGGCAAATGCCTCGGCGTTTTTCTCCACCCAATCGGTGAATTCGGTGTCGTCCATGCCCTCGTTTTCGATTTCCAACTCGTATTCGTACTCGCTGTCCACCCAAGTGATAATCGCCTTTGCGATTCGCTCCCGTTCGTTCCAATCGGTTCTGTTTGCCTTTGCTCTGCTCAATGCCTCTGCGTAACTAATCATTTTCGTTTCCTCCAAAAATTTTGTTTTTCGGTCGGTGTATTTCCGTTCCGTTGTGTGTATATTACCATACGTCCGGATATATAGCAAGCGGCTAAAGTACCAGAATATACAGCCATATCTGAGCGAGATATTTGTGTAGTATACACCAAGAAAAAAAGGAATCGCCACGTTCGCACGTGTGGGCTTGCAGATGCAAAGCGATAGTTTTCCGCAGTACAAGCAAAAGCCCCACACGCCGAAACGTGGAGGCTTTTGTGGGCAAGGAATCGAAAAATCAGTCGATAACGTGAATGCTGCCGTCATCGTCAATTTGGATGGGAATCAGATAGCTCTGGAAGTAGTTCGCATACTTTTCTAGCAATTCCGGCGATAGGTCGGTGAATTCCTCGCCATCGACTCCGCAAATGAAAAACGTACCCTTGATGACATCGTTGCATTCCGGTATCAATCGATTCCATTCCGTATCACTTTTTAATTTTGACTCCTCATCGCAAACAATCGCCACCTTGTCCGCAAATGGACAGATGACTTCGATATGACCGCCGACTATCTCTTGCATGGATTTCAAAGAATCGTCAATCTCGGCAACATGGGGACATTTCCTTGGCTCAATTATCAAAACACGCATTTACTTTTCCTCCCCAGAATCCGTATGGCGACCGAGCTTGAGGCAGGATTCTGCCCGAAAGCGAGGGAGTGTCGCACCAAGATTGGACTGCGGCCTGTGGATAATCGACAGGATTTTTTCCTGTTCCTCCGGTGCAATGCCGATGCTTTGCAGCGACTGTCTGATACCACAATCCGGACAGATTTCCATTTTGTCATCGGTTCTGGAAAGTGCCGGATGACCGGTGTAGGGATTTCCGCAAATTGGGCAAATCTTTTTCTCCATCTTACTGCACCACCTTTCGGCTGACATCCATCGCATCCAGCAAATATTGCAAATCAAAACCGAAGTCACGGTATCCCGTACCGCAAGTTTGGAGATACAAGGAACTTGGCATTCCAAGTTTTCGCTCTTCATGCATGATGTAGGCAAACGCCGTCAGCTTGCGGATTTTTCCGGTTTCCGATAGCTTTACCTCCAACGGAAAACCTTTCTTGTAGTAGAAATCCGGAAAGCCCTCGTAAATATCCAATTGCCGTTCATCTCGTGCCGAAACAGCCCAGACTGCCACAGGCACTCGACTGCCGGAATGCGGTTCGATGGTGAGGTAGTTGCCGGACTTGCTGCCCTTGAACAGCAAGCGATAATCGGGAATGAATGCCGTCCCGATGATTACTGCATCCGGACAACGCATCCGCATTTGCCGAACATTGAGGTTCGAACCGTAGGCGATATAAAATCGTTTCATAGAAAAAATCCTTTCCGAAAGGCTTTGTTTTCGCCTCTAGAGGCTTACCCTTCTACCACCACAAGACCGCCGAAGCGGTCGAATGGGGAGGCATAAGGCTATGTCTCTTAGTTGCCGAATCTCCATGCGGAGTTGCCGGAGAGGTTTTTGGTGAGAAAGTTTCTGGCGGTGGCGAATTCCTCGCCAACCAATCCCAGCCGAATCAGCCATGTTCGCATGGCGAATTTCGGATTCTCGTGCTGCTGGGGTTTTGGGCTTGCCGTTCGCAGCTCCTTTGCGAGTTCTGAAAGTGCCAAGCAAAGCTGAATGTAGCTCTTAAGCTGTCCTGCGTGCAAGCCGTTCTTTTTGCCGTTTTCCGGTCGGTCGAATTGGAACAATCGAAACTCAATCGTGCCTTTGGTAAAGGTCGCATGGTAGTTTAACATATGGTATCGGCTGTTGTTGTAGTGTTGATTTCTGCCGTAATCCTGTCCTTGCGAGGTGTACCAGATGTCGGCGAATTGTGCCATCGTGCGAGGTTTTTTCCGATTGACTTGCTCCAAAAAGTTCGGGTCAATCGTTCGGCAATAATGTCGCATCCGATTGGTATCGAGTTTCAAAGCCTCGGCAAGCAAGGATTCGTGGCTTGCCATGATGTTGGCGAGATTTCGCAGGGTTTGCGGTGTGTGCCCATTCGCTCCGATGTGGATGTGAACGCCTGCACCAACTCCGGCGTGGGAAATTGCTCCGGCTTTCCGCAACCGGCGTACCAGTTCCTGCAAGATTTCAATGTCCTCGTAGTGCAGAATCGGCGTTACCAATTCGCACTTTTCACTGTCAGCTCCGGCAATGCTAACGTCCCTTTGGAATTTCCATTCCCGTCCCTCGGCATCCCAAGCTGACCAAGTGTAGTAGCCGTTTCGGTGTGCCGTGTCCTCGTAGCGTCCTGTTCCAAAAAAGTCGGCTGCGAGCTTTGCAGCGTTCTTTCTGGTGATGTGGTTCATCTCGATTTCCACGCCAATCGTCTGGGTTTTCAGGTTTGCAATCTGCTGTTCGGTTTTTGCGTTCATTTGATTTTCCTCCGTATTTTCGGTAGTTTTTCGGCTTTCTGCCGTTCCGTTGTATCGTATATTACCAGTTACAATATATAAGGCGGGTGAAACCTCGCATC
>UMHK01037853.1_pt1 | contig 14108 bp, 7 predicted proteins | sample 1965521 | NCBI WGS metagenome assembly UMHK01 (sample SAMEA4836097, study PRJEB28245) | human gut metagenome | biome: gut microbiome; material: fecal sample | place: Denmark | collected 2008
TGGTGGCCAGGCTCATTGTCATGCCGGTAATGCCCGTTGTCGAACACGTTATCGAGCGCTGCGGCAAAAGACTCGTCACCCCCCATCAAATCTATCAGCCCCTGCACATCCTGCATGACACAAAATTGATAAGTCCAGTTGGCCCCTTCGGTAAACCCTGAATGCTCCCCGGCCCAACTGCCATCGGCATTACGCGCTTGGAAAAGTTTCGTTTTCGGATTATACAAATAGCGGTAATTCTTTGCCCTTCTCATTAAATCTTCATAATCAGCCGTTTTTCCCAAAGCCTTTGCCATTTGGGCAATGCAATAGTCGCTTAAAGCGAACTCCAACGTACGGGCCACGGATTCATTGGTCTTGTCATCGGCCACATACCCGTTTTTCAGATAATTGGTCAATCCGCCCCGTGCTTCATATCCCCCGTTCCACCATTCGCGGTCCCCCCAACGCGACTTATCGTCACCCGTAGGAGGCACGTAGGCATCCTTACGAATCGCTTCATACGCCTTCTCCACGTCATAATCGCGGAAGCCATTGACGTAAGCGTCCGCTATCACAGCGTCTGCATGCGTGCCAATCATGATATTCGTATAGGTAGGATTCGGCCATTTGGGTATCCAACCGCCCTCTTCATACATTTGTACCAATGCCGTAACCATGTCGTCCACCCGTTCGGGCGCCATGATTTGCAGCCAAGGATGTTCAGCCCTGAAAGTATCCCACAAAGAATAAGCATTATAGGAAACGCCCTGATGCACCTTATCGTCAAACGGACTGTAATAACGGCCATATTCCGAAAACTCCCGAGGATACTGCAAGGTACGGAAAAATGCCGTATAGAATATCGTACGGTCTTCTTCGCTCGCCCCCTCCAAGTCTATCTTGGAAAGCTTTTCCTCCCATTCCTTTTTCACTTTTTTCGTCACGGATGCAAACGAAGACCTGGCCGGAATCTCTTTCGACAGGTTCACCGCAGCTTGCTCGAAGTCGATAAAAGAACTGCCGATACGCACATCAACCCACGTCGTCCCCGCAGGAAACTCGACATATCCGCCTACAGAACCACCTTCCGCCTGTACAGACTTTCCGCTGACCGCCCCGTCGCGCCATGTACCGTAATCGGCAAAATCTTGGGAGAACTTCAACACATAATATCCCTTGAACCCCGGCAAGGCCGGCCCCAAATGGGCATCATGCCTTTCCCTATTATATATATGCACCTCACGCTTGTCGGGATAGATGCGTATGAAGCCTCCTTCGTTTTCCCTTCCGGCCTCCAAATAAAGCAAGGCTTTTTCATCCTTTGGGTATGTGACATGGAAGAAAGACGCACGTGAAGTCGCCGTCATTTCCGTGGTAATCTCCGAACCGCCATGTTTTCCCGAAGCGTATGACACCTTGTAATAATAAGGCTTAGCCACTTCTTTCCCACGGTCCAGACGTACTTGCCTGTCCTTCGCCTTAATCTTCAGTTCCCCACTTTGGGGCATCAGGGTCATGAACCCGTAATCCCCCATCCAGATGGCCGGTTGGTGCGTGCCCATAAAACCGATTAAGACCGAATCGCAATGGCGATACATCGTACGGGATATGCCGTTAATACGGGTCGCCGCACACCATTGGGTCATGGCAAACGGCGTGCCCACGGCCGGAGTCGTCCCCCCGTATTCCGTCTCATGGCTACCGTCCGTACCAATCATCATACTTACCTCATCCACATGGAATTTAGCTGTTTTTGCGGCTTTTCCCGACATGACAACAGGACACGAAGCCACACTCATCAATAAAAATAAAGTTCGTAATACTCTCATGTTATTAAAAATTTGGTTAGGGTTGTCTTACAAATAAACGGAAAAGAACAGCCCTACGGCCATTCTTTTCGTTCATAAAAAGGGATATTGTCACGGATTGGCATTGGCATCCTGCAAGGCTGCCGCAATCAGTCCTTCCACTTCGTCGCAGAGTTCGGGGTTGTCTTTCAACATCTTTTTCACGGCATCCCTTCCCTGTCCTATCTTCGTGTCGTTGTAACTGTACCAGGAACCGCTCTTCTTCAGAATGCCCAGTTCCGTACCCAAGTCCACGATTTCGCCGATTTTGGAAATGCCTTCTCCGAAAGTGATTTCAAATTCAGCCTTACGGAAAGGAGGTGCCACCTTGTTTTTCACCACTTTCACGCGCACTTGGTTTCCAATCACCTCGTCGCCGTCCTTGATGCTCGTCACACGGCGGATGTCCAAGCGTACGCTGGCATAAAACTTCAAAGCGTTACCGCCGGTCGTCGTCTCCGGATTACCGAACATCACGCCGATTTTCTCACGCAACTGGTTGATGAAAATACAAGTGGTGTTCGTCTTGTTGATCGTGGAGGTCAGTTTGCGCAAGGCCTGGCTCATCAAGCGGGCCTGCAGGCCGACCTTGTTGTCCCCCATGTCACCCTCGATCTCGACCTTCGGCGTCAAGGCTGCCACGGAGTCTATCACGATAATGTCAATGGCCGACGAACGGATCAACTGGTCGGCTATTTCCAATGCCTGCTCCCCGTTGTCCGGCTGTGAAATCCACAAATTGTCCACGTCCACGCCCAACTTGGCGGCATAAAAGCGGTCGAAGGCGTGTTCCGCATCGATAAACGCGGCTATCCCGCCGGCTTTCTGCGCCTCGGCGATGGCATGGATGGCCAAGGTCGTTTTACCGGAACTTTCCGGACCGTAAATCTCTATGATACGTCCGCGAGGGTATCCCCCCACGCCCAAAGCGGCATTCAAAGCGATGGATCCCGTAGGAATCACATCCACTTGTTCCACGTGGTCATCGCCCAGTTTCATGATAGAACCCTTTCCGAAGTTCTTCTCTATCTTGTCCATTGCAGCTTGCAAGGCCTTCAGCTTTTCCGTATTCGGCCCCGCAAACAAAACTGCTTCTTCTTCTTTCTTTGCCATATTCTTTTTTATAATCAAATCATCTATGTTCCACCTCCCCACAGCACCCCGGCAAGGGATGCCTTCCGGGAAATGCAGGATTAAAGTTCAAGGTCGCCGTTGAACACTTCGTGCCACGGAAGCCCATCCTTGTTCAACTCCTCCATGAACGGATCCGGGTCGAACTCTTCCACATTCCACACACCGGGCTTCTTCCAGATGCCTTTCAGGAACATCATGGCCCCGATCATGGCCGGCACGCCCGTCGTATAGCTAACCCCCTGCATGCCGGTCTCCAGATAAGCGGCATGATGGCTGCAATTATTGTACACGTAATAAGTCAGTTCTTTTCCGTCTTTCACCCCACGGATACGGCAACCGATACTGGTCTCGCCTTCATAGTTTTCACCCAAATCCTGCGGGTTGGGCAACACGGCCTTGAGAAACTGCAACGGAACGATTTTCACCCCATTGTAATCCACCTCGTCTATGCGTGCCATACCGATATTCTGAATCACGCGCAGATGCGTAAGGTATTCCTGCCCGAAAGTCATCCAGAAACGGGCACGCTTGATGGTCGGGAAGTTTTTCACCAACGATTCGAGTTCTTCGTGGAACAACAAATAAGAGTCGCGCGGACCGATGTTCGGATACGTCAGGTCCTTATGGATTTCCATGGGCTTCGTCTCCACCCACTGTCCGTTCTCGTAATAACGCCCGTTCTGCGTGATTTCGCGGATGTTGATTTCCGGATTGAAGTTTGTGGCAAAAGCCTTATGATGGTTCCCCGCATTGCAGTCCACGATGTCCAGGTAATGGATTTCGTCGAAATAATGTTTGGCCGCGTATGCCGTATACACGCCGGAAACGCCCGGGTCGAAACCGCACCCTAAGATGGCGGTCAGTCCGGCCTCCTCGAAACGTTTCTTGTAGGCCCACTGCCAACTGTATTCAAAATGAGCCACGTCCTTCGGCTCGTAATTTGCCGTATCCAGATAATTGCACCCGGTTTGCAGGCAAGCTTCCATAATGGTCAAGTCCTGATAAGGCAAGGCCAGGTTCATCACCATGTCCGGCTTGTAACCGTTCAGCAGTTCCACCAACTCTTCCACGTTGTCGGCATCCACCTTTGCCGTTTGGATAGACGGGTTCCCGATGGCCTTCACGATGGCGTCGCATTTGGCCTTCGTACGGCTGGCAATCATGATTTCGTCAAACACTTCCGGATGCTGGGCCACTTTGTGCGCTGCTACCGTGGCCACACCGCCGGCACCGATAATTAAAACTTTTCCCATTTTTTGAATTCGGTATTATAATTAAATATGTATAGGATGCAAAGTTAATGACTTTTTCCAAGAAGCAAAGAAAAAGCCTGTTTTTTTGATTTTTATTTGAATTAGATAATTTGCCCACGCTCGGCAGACTCGAACAAGTTCGGTCTGTTCTCGCTTAATCGCAAATTTCGTCCCCTCTGATGCCCAACGCATTCATCAACGAATAACCGAGGATCTCCTGCCGGAACCCTCTCCCGGCCTGAGGCTCCATGGCCAACAACGTGACGTCCTTGCCCTCGGCCCGGCCCAAAATCTCGCGTACTCGAAGACCGTATTTCTCCACGTCCGGCACGATGACCAGTCGTTTGATACCTTTCTCGTCGACCAACGCCTCGAGCGACTGCAAATAGAGGGCATCTCCGTCCACCAAGTTCTCCACCTGTACGGAACTCAATTTGAACTCCCCCAAATGCCCGTCGCAGAACGCCTTGCCGTCAAGCTCGGCCCCGAAGTCCGAGGGCGTGAAGTTGTCCAAGGCTTTCCGCCCCTTGCCGTGGATAAACACGACCTGTATGTCGTTCTTCCCCTCGCCGACTCCCCCGTCCAAAGCCGCGCAAACCAACCATTGCGCCAAGTCGGCTTTAGGAATCGGACGGTTCAGCATCCGCTCGAAATTCACGATTAAATTGAACGCCACGGCATCCACGTAATCCGCATCCACCAGAATGACATTCTCACTCCATTTCGTTTTTTCCATTTTATGTAGTACTGTTTTCCGTTTACAAAGATAGCGAAAGGCGAGCGCAGTTCCAAGCCAAAAGCTTGCTTTTGAGTGAAAGACTGCCGAGCCGCATCCTATCTTCGTGAAACAAAGATAAACAAAGGCAGGTGCAGAGGCAAACGAAAACGAAGTTTTCTTGTGACCCACTCTGCCTTTTTGCTTTCAAAATGACAGCAAAAAGACAATACGGTACAGCGATAAAACCTTTATAAATCATGGTTCCAGACGTTTTCGGGACGTTTCCAGACACATTTTTTCACACTTGAAGTTCGTTTTTTTATCTTTTTAAGCCTAAACGCGTTTCAATCTCAAGAGATTGATTTTCCATTCGGCTGAAAAAACATTTTTTTTCTCCGCATGTCGTACGGGAAATGTCCGTACATGGAAGCGGAAAGCACCTGAAAACGACGTGGGAAAAGCTTTTTCCGGCTCGATTTCATTCTATTTGAAACATTTCCACCTGTAAAAAACGGATATCAAAATGCCACGTCCGTCCGGTTTGTGCTACCACCTCCTCCACTCTCCTGCGCAGAACCTTGCCACCCGGCTTTCCGGATGTTACCGGTAAGCCCCCTGTAGCTGACAAACAGCTTCTCCGCCACCCCTGCGAGAATCGCGTATTTCCGAAGCCACCCGGACAAGGACGCAAATAACGGATTCTCATGAAGGCCGATTTGACTTTTTGACAAAGGGGCTTGTCTCTTTTATGAAAGCACATCTGCCGATTCCGTCAGCCCGCGAAGCGTTCCGCCTGCCATATTTTCATCTTTCATGACATTTTGTCAGTCTACGCCTTATGGCAAACATTTTGATACGAGATAAGTGTGGCTCGACAACGCCACGTTGGGAAACAGAAAAATAAACAATTAAATATAGAAAGGAAACAACCATGACTTTTGACAAATTTACCATCAAGGCTCAAGAGGCCATTCAGGAAGCCGTCAACCTTGTACAGGCAAGGGGACAGCAAGCCATCGAACCGGAACACTTGTTGGCCGGTATCCTCAAAGTGGGAGAAAATGTCACGAATTTCCTCTTTCAGAAATTAGGAGTCAACAGCCGGCAAATCGAACAGGTACTGGAAAGCCAGATTGCTTCGCTGCCAAAGGTCCAGGGGGGCGAACCTTACCTGAGCCGTGAAAGCAATGAAGTGCTGACACGGGCACAGGATTACGCTTCCAAGGGCGGAGACGAGTTCGTCTCGCTCGAACCGATGCTTCTGGCTTTGCTGAACGTGAAAAGCACGGCCTCCAGAATACTGAAGGACGCAGGCATCACCGAAAAGGAACTGGCATCTGCCGTCAACGAACTGCGAAAAGGGGAAAAAGTGACTTCTCAAAACAGTGAAGACACTTATCAGGCGCTCAACAAGTATGCCAAGAATCTCATCGAAGAAGCGCGGAGCGGAAAGCTCGACCCGGTCATCGGACGGGACGAAGAGATACGGCGCGTGCTGCAAATCCTGAGCCGACGTACGAAGAACAACCCGATATTAATCGGCGAACCGGGTACGGGCAAGACGGCCATCGTGGAAGGACTGGCCCATCGTATCCTGCGGGGCGACGTACCGGAAAACCTGAAAGACAAACAGCTCTACTCCCTCGACATGGGTGCGCTGATCGCCGGTGCCAAATACAAAGGGGAATTCGAGGAACGTCTGAAATCCGTCATCAACGAAGTGACGAAAAGCGAAGGGCGCATCATCCTCTTCATCGACGAAATCCACACGTTGGTGGGCGCAGGAAAGGGCGAGGGTGCCATGGATGCCGCCAACATCCTGAAGCCTGCCTTGGCACGGGGCGAGTTGCGGAGTATCGGTGCCACCACGTTGGACGAATACCAGAAGTACTTCGAGAAGGACAAGGCACTGGAACGCCGTTTCCAGACGGTCATGGTCAACGAGCCGGACACGCTCAGCACCATTTCCATCCTGAGGGGGCTGAAGGAAAGGTATGAGAACCACCACAAGGTGCGTATCCAAGACGATGCCATCATCGCCGCCGTGGAACTTTCCAACCGCTATATCACCGACCGTTTCCTCCCGGACAAGGCCATCGACCTGATGGACGAGGCGGCAGCCAAACTTCGTATGGAACGTGACTCCGTACCGGAAGAACTGGACGAAATCGAACGCAGGTTGAAACAGTTGGAAATCGAACGCGAGGCCATCAAACGGGAAAACGACCAGCCCAAGCTGGAACAACTGAGCAAGGAGATTGCCGAACTGAAAGAACAGGAAAGCAGCTACAAGGCCAAATGGGAAGCTGAACGCGGACTGGTGAACAAAATCCAGCAGAACAAACAGCAAATCGAGCAGTTGAAGTTCGAGGCCGAACGGGCCGAACGCGAAGGCGACTATGGCAAAGTGGCCGAAATCCGCTACGGCAAGCTCAAGGCACTGGAGGACGAAATCAACCGGATACAAGACCAGTTGAAGGAGACGCAGGGCGGAGACGCGATGATTAAAGAGGAAGTGACCTCGGAAGACATCGCCGACGTGGTAAGCCGTTGGACGGGCATTCCCGTGAGCAAGATGCTGCAAAGCGAGCGCGAGAAGCTGCTCCATCTGGAAGAGGAACTCCACAAACGGGTCATCGGACAAGACGAGGCCATACAGGCCGTGAGCGATGCCGTGCGGCGCAGCCGTGCGGGACTGCAAGACCCGAAACGCCCCATCGGCTCGTTCATCTTCTTGGGAACGACCGGTGTAGGCAAGACCGAACTGGCCAAGGCTTTGGCCGAATACCTCTTCGACGACGAGACGCTGATGACGCGTATCGACATGTCGGAATACCAAGAGAAATTCAGCGTGAGCCGGTTGATCGGTGCGCCTCCGGGATACGTAGGGTACGACGAGGGCGGACAACTCACGGAAGCCGTACGCCGCAAACCTTATTCGGTGGTTTTGTTCGACGAGATAGAAAAGGCACACCCGGACGTATTCAACATCCTCTTGCAAGTGCTCGACGACGGCCGTCTGACCGACAATAAGGGACGCGTGGTGAATTTCAAGAACACCATCATCATCATGACGAGCAACCTGGGGAGCGGTTACATCCAGAGCCAGTTCGAGAAACTGGCACCGGAGACCGGCGCACAAACCCGCGAAGCCCTCATAGAGGAGACGAAAAAAGAGGTGCTCGGCATGCTGAAGAAGACCATCCGTCCGGAGTTCCTGAACCGTATCGACGAGACCATCATGTTCTTGCCGCTCACACAGGAACAAATCAAACAGGTGGTGCGACTGCAAATCAACGGTATCACCAAGATGTTGGAGGGCAACGGCGTAGCCTTGCAACTGACCGATGCCGCCCTGGACTTCCTGGCCGATGCGGGTTACGATCCCGAGTTCGGTGCCCGTCCGGTCAAACGGGCCATCCAGCGTTACCTGCTGAACGACTTGTCGAAGACCATGTTGGCACAGCACATCGACCGGACGAGACCCATCATCGTGGATGCGGACGGAAACGGATTGGTGTTCAGAAACTAAGCATAAACAAAGAGCGGGAATGTGAGGCCACACATTCCCGCTCTTTTTGTTCGTTTTTCACAATATACTTACTTTCAAGTATCCATGTGTCCATTCCTCTGCTGACATAACCTTATAAAACAATCAAGCAACACCACAATACCCAAAAACAAGTATTTTCCAATCCGGCAAATTACCGACTTTCCACGATTGCAAGACACGCTTTCCAAGTCGTATCTTTGCATTCGCAAAACAAACCTCCTAAACTCATCAAACATTGAAAACGGTAATCAGATTGTTAAGCCTTACATTGGTATTTATTACGGGAATAGGCCACCTTTCAGGACAAGCCCAAAAACAGGCCATGGTCTCAGGCAAGGTCATCTCCACTTCTAACGAAATCATGGACTTTGCCACCGTACAAGTCAAAGGAACTTCTATCGGAACACGTCCCAATGAAAAAGGAATCTATCATTTGAAAGTCGACGCGGGAAAACACACATTGGTGTTTAAGGCTATGGGATACGCCACGGTGGAACGTACCGTCACTCTCCAGGCCGGCGAACGCCAGAAGTTGAATATCAAAATGCACCAAAAAGATATGGAACTGGCCGAAGTGAAAGTGGAAGCCAGCCACGTGGGCCGCATCAACAAATCGGCATTCAACGCAGTGGCCGTAGACTTGAAAAGCATGGCCGGACTGAACAAGAACCTGGCCGAGGTGCTGACCACCGTTCCGGGCGTCAAGCTGCGCGAGACGGGCGGAATGGGTTCGGACATGCAACTCATGCTCGACGGTTTTACGGGCAAACACGTCAAGGTCTTTATCGACGGCGTACCGCAGGAAGGAGCCGGAACGGCCCTCAATCTGAACAACCTGCCGGTGAACTTCGCCGAACGCATCGAGGTCTACCGCGGAGTGGTTCCCGTCGGTTTCGGTACCGATGCCTTGGGCGGGGTCATCAATATCGTCACCAACCAAAGGAAACTCGGTTGGTTTGCCGATGCCTCTTATTCTTACGGCTCGTTCAACACCCACAAATCTTTCGTCAACTTCGGCCAGTCGTTCAAGAACGGCCTGCTGTATGAAATCAACGCTTTCCAGAATTTCTCGGACAACAACTATTACATTGATTACTACGTTACGGAATTCAGCGATGACGGCATTTCGGAGAACACCGACAAGACGAAGATTTACCATATAAAACGTTTCAACGACCGTTTCCACAACGAAGCCGTAAGCGGCAAAATCGGGGTGGCCGACAAGAAATGGGCCGACCGCCTGATGCTGGGTTTCAACTACACCCACTTTTATAAGGAAATACAAAACGGAGTGTTGCAGAAAGTCGTGTTCGGAGAAAAACACCGCTATGGCTTCTCGTTCATCCCCTCTTTGGAATACCGCAAACGCAACTTGTGGGTCGAGGGGCTTGATGTCATGGCCAATGTCAACTACAACCACAACATCACCCACAACATAGATACGGCATCTTACAAATACAACTGGTTGGGACAACGGAAATATACCGGCGTGCCGGGGGAGCAATCCCACCAGAACAACGAGGCCAAGAACAAGAACTGGAACGGTACGCTCACGGCCAACTACCGCATCGGCCACGCCCATTTGGTCACGTTCAACCATGTGCTGAGCACTTTTGAACGCACCACCCGTTCGTACGTCTCAGGAAGTTCGCGCCTTTCGGACTTCAGCATCCCCAAGCGTTCCCGCAAGAACGTCACGGGACTGTCTTACCGCTTCATGCCTACAGAGAAATGGAACGCCACGGTGTTCGGCAAGTATTACAACCAATACAACGAAGGCCCCGTATCCCAAAGCGACGACGGTATCGGCAACTACATACAGATGTCGCAAAAGACGAGTGCTTTCGGCTACGGGGCCGCAGGGACTTACTTCATCCTGAAAAACCTGCAGGCCAAGTTGTCATACGAGAAAGCTTACCGCCTGCCCTCGACCGACGAACTTTTCGGCGACGAAGACCTGGAAGCCGGACGGTCGGACCTGCGTCCCGAAAAAAGCGACAATGTCAACTTCAACCTCGGCTACACTCCACGGTTCGGCAAGCACGGACTGTACATGGAGGGAAGCCTCATCTACCGCGACACGAAGGATTACATCCGTCGCGGATTGGACAACGTGGGCGGCATGGACTTCGGATTCTACGAGAACCACGGACGGGTCAAGACCAAAGGGTACAATGTCTCCTTGCGTTACAGCTATGCGGACTGGTTCAGCTTGGGCGGGACGTTCAACAGCATGGACGCCATCGACCGTGAGAAACGGTTGGCCGAAGGCACGGGGCAGGCTTCGCTGACCTACGGACAGCGCATCCCCAACCAACCCTACCGCTACGCCAATTTCGACGCGTCGTTCTACTGGCATGACTTGTTCGGCAAAGGCAACATGCTCTCGCTCACCTACGACAGCTATTACCAACACGAGTTCCCCTTGTACTGGGAAGACTTCGGCGACCCGGACACCAAAGCACGCGTCCCCGAACAGTTCTCCCACAACCTCACGCTGAATTACAGTGTGGCCAAGGGACGTTACAACTTTTCACTCGAATGCCGTAACCTGACGGACGAAAAGCTTTACGACAATTACAGCCTGCAAAAGGCCGGACGGGCTTTCTATGGAAAGGTAAGAGTATACTTCGGGAAATAAACAGCATCATTCACTCAATAAATAATTAAAAACATGGAAAAAAGATTCTTCACTTGGGCGCTTGCTGCCGCCCTCTGCGCCGGTGGCGCATTGACTTCGTGCAGCGACGACGACACCACTCCCGGCGGAGGCAATGGCAATGGCGGCGCCACGGCTCCGGGTACAAGCAAATACGTCATTGCAGCCAAGGCAGACGAAGGTACTTATCTCGTCACCAGCGAGACACTCGACGAAGGTAGCGTGACGGTATTGGGCAACGGCACGGAAGCCATCGGTGCATCCTACTGGGTATTTTACGGGCAGCAATACCTCTTCGGCTTGCAATATAACGATGGAAATGCGGGTACCGGAGCCTCTTATGTCCTGAACGCCACAACCGGAAAAGTAAAAGAAGCACGGGAATATACGTTCAACCGTGTAACGACATACGGGACATGGGGCGACAATGTCATCACGTCTTCCACCAACGATGGCTCGAAAGAGAAAGATTCCAAAGGCCATTATGCCAAATATTTGCAGTTCAACTATCTAAACGTACATACCGGTAATACGACAACAGGTACGCGCATCGCGGAAAACTTCCTGGGTAACGGAGAAATCGTCAGCTTTGCCGGTTTCGTAGAAGCCAACGGCAAACTCTACACCTCGGTAGTCCCCATGGGCATGAGCCACTACGGCGTGAACACCTACCCCGAAAAAGTCACGGATCAAGCCCTCATAGCAACCCAAGACGGGGGGAGCGGTTCCGGAAAATATACAGCCGGGCAAATCCCTTCGACCCAATATCCGGACAAGGCTTTCATAGCTATTTACAGTGGGGACAGCTTCAACGATACTCCGGTCATTGCGGAAACCGATAAGATTGGCTTCGCCTGCGGACGTATGAAATCACAATACTATCAAACCATTTGGGCAGCGGACAACGGTGACCTTTATGTATTCTCTCCGGGCTACGGACGTACGGCCACCTCTTCTGCCGACCTGAAGAAAGTCACAGGACAACTGCCTTCGGGCGTTGTCCGCATCAAGGCCGGCCAGACCACTTTCGACCCGGATTACTACTATAACCTCGAGTCACAAGGCACCGGACATCCGATGTTCCGTTGTTGGCATATCACGGCCGACTATTTCTTGCTTCAGATGTACAGCGAAGGAACGATGAGCGGCAAGAATGCACCGACCAAAGAATTGGCCGTATTCAAGGGCCAAAGCGGCACGCTGACCCAAGTAACCGAGGGATTGCCGGCCCAAGACAAGATTTCGTCTTTCGGTATTCCTTTCAGCGACAATGGCGTGGCCTACATTCCGGTCACGACCACAGACGGCGACGCTCCGGCACTCTACAAGATAGACCCGGCCACGGCTAAAGCCACCAAAGGATTGACCATCATTACCCACAACAGCGTGTCGGCCATCGGCAAACTGTCTGCTACGAACTAATTTTGGGATATGAGAAAAACATTCGCCAAGATTCACCTTTGGTTTTCCCTTCCATTCGGCATCATTATCAGCGTCGTCTGCCTTTCGGGGGCGGCGTTGGTATTTGAGCAGGATGTCACCCGTGCCTTGAATCCCGGCTTTTACCGGGTCGAAGCAGAGGACGGGGCAAAGCCGCTCACGCCTTCCGAACTGGTCACGAAGCTCGGCATGCAACTTCCGGACTCATTGCAGATTTCCGGCCTGCAAATGTCAGGCGACCCGGAAGAAGCCTGGATGGTCAGCTTTGAGCACTTAAACCGCAAGACGCTAAGCGTAAACCCTTACACCGGCGAGATAAACGGATGGAACAAAAGCTATCCTTTCTTTCAGATCATGCGCAAACTTCATCGTTGGCTAATGGATGTCCCGCCCCGGAAAGGAGACAAGACCGTGGGTAAAACGATCGTCGGTGTCACTACGTTGGTCTTCGTTGCGATACTCATCAGTGGTGTGGTGATTTGGATACCGAAAACCAAAAAGGCTCTGAAAAACCGCCTTCAAGTATCCTGCAACAAAGGATGGCGGCGTTTCTGGTACGACAGTCACGTATCGCTCGGTTTCTACGCCACACCATTCCTCCTCGTCATGGCACTGACCGGGCTTACCTGGTCGTTCACTTGGTACCGCACTGCCGCCTATTCCCTTTTCGGTGGCATCGCGCCAAAAGAGGAAAACACGCCTCGACCGGAATTTCAGCAAAAGGGACGGAAAGATACCGCAAAACAGTCCCGGCCGGAAAGACAGCAGCATATCAGGGGAGAAAAAGGCCGGGAAGGAAACACTTTCAATTATGCCGTATGGGACAAAGCCGCAGACGCTGTCCGCCAGATTTATCCGACCTACAAGTCGGTCAAGTTGGGTACGGAAGGCATAGAAGTAGCCCCCAACCCGAATACCGACCGTCGTCAAACGGATAAAATACAATTTGACCCGCAAACAGGTCGCCTCGGTTCCATAACCTATTATAAGGATGCCCCGGCCTCACAGACGCTGAAAGGTTGGTTTTATGCCTTCCACACCGGCTCCTGGGGCGGCCTATGGACCAAGGTGCTTTATTTCCTGGCTGCTTTCATCGGAGGGATTCTCCCGCTCAGCGGCTATTACTTGTGGTACAAACGAAAGTTCTCGTCTCGACGGAAACGTTAACACCTTCATTCTACGTAATGCACACGTCCCCGGGAAATCCCAAACGGAAATTCCCGGGGACGTATCTTATATCCTATAACCCGACCCACTCCTCCGAAAAAATAGGCGGACTGATCCATGTCGGGTCGCGGAACCACCGACGAGGATAGATTTTCATACCGTTGCCGTCTACGGCCAAATATGCCCCCCAAAAGCTGAACGTGGAATTGGAAATGATATGCCCACGGCACAAAGTCATCAAATATAAATCCACGTAGTCGGGCATCAGTTCCGTATGTTCCACATATACGGCATCCTCCATCCAAAGATTCTCCCTCACCCATTCCATATCGTCGGAAAAGAAAAAGAAACGCGC
>UMHK01014686.1_pt1 | contig 14010 bp, 9 predicted proteins | sample 1965521 | NCBI WGS metagenome assembly UMHK01 (sample SAMEA4836097, study PRJEB28245) | human gut metagenome | biome: gut microbiome; material: fecal sample | place: Denmark | collected 2008
GCGAATGCAAGCCGGAGACAAAAACGCCGCGGAGCGGCTCGTCGCACAGAACGAGGGCTACCTCACCGACCTGGCGTGGGCGTACACACCGTTGTGTGAGATGGAGGATTTGAAGCAGGAGGCGGCGCTGGCACTGCTGGACGCGGCGAGGCGCTTTGATCCCGCCTACGGAACGAAGCTGCTGACCTATGCGACGCCCGCGATAGAAGCAACGCTGTCTGACTACGCCGCGCGGCATGCCTTCCCGCTGTCCGTCCCAGCCAGCCGCGGCAGCCAACTGCGCAGGGTGGCATACCTCTGCGTCGAGGCACAGGATGCCTCAGAGACAGAATTGACCAAGGCGGTATGCGAAAAGTTGAAGGTATCCTCCAAGGCAGCCGAGGCGTTGATAAAAGAATACCGGACGCTGTTTTGCGTCCAGCAGTTAGGTGACGATGTGTTCTCCGTCAGCTGCGGCGGCAATCCCGCTGTTGCCTATGACCGCCTCATGCGTCGGACGCTGCTGATGCAGCGGATGGAGGAGGTGCTGACGCCCAGAGAGCTGAATCTGGTGCGAAGCTACCTTGGCATCGGTCAGCCGGACGAGGTCGGCATGACCTTTCAGGAGCTGGCGATCTATCTCAACTACAATGGCCCCAGCGGAGCGGAGAAGGCGTATAAGACTGCTCTTCAGAAGCTGAGGAAAAATCTGTATTCTGGCACATACGGACAGTGGCTTTCCGCACAGAGAGCGATCCGTGCGGCCAAGGCGGAAGCCGAAGCGAATTCTGGGCAGTACACAACGCCACAGAGGACATGGTTGGACGAAAAGGCACTGATGGAGCGGTTTATCTGCGAGGTCGTTTCGCTGATCCGTGTCCATAAGATTTTCAGTGACACATTGGAGAAGGAAACAGAATGAGCGGTACGGCACCAGGCTTGGCCTGATACCGTACTGCTTTTCGTTTATCCCATGATGCCGATTTTATTGCTGTTCTCGTACATGTCCTCGGCGTATTCAACATGGTTGGGGCCTTGACTTTCTATCCAGCCGAAGCCCGGCACATAGACCATGTTGTACGGAGAGCTGTCAGATGATGCCGAGGCAGACCCCGGTTCTTGCGGTGGTGTGGCATTCTGTTCAGGGGAAGCCTGTACTTCACCCGACGGAGTCGCTTGAATAGGCGATGACCCCAGTGCAGTGGCAGCTTCTTTGACTGGCTCCGGTTGCGTTACATCCGACTTTTCTTCCTCTGGCATTATGATTTCTTCAATTTCTGGCAACTCCGGAACTTCGGGCTGTGCGGCGATTACGGCGGGCGAAGTAGGCGACGCAGATGTTTCCACGGCTGGCTCGTTCTGCAGCCACACGGCGGCACACAGGGCCAGACAGGCGGCGGATGCGGCTACAGTAGTGATTAGCTTCTTCATTTTGCTTCTTCCTTTCTGGACATGGAAAGAGCGCCCAATCTTTTCGCCGTACAGCGAGAGACTGAGCGCTCTTTTTCATGTTGATTCAGTTCCATAGAGAGCCGCCACGCCAGCTCAAATCCAGAGATAAAGCTGTCGATGGATGTGTCCTCCACAATGCGGTCTTTGGCGTCGATGATCTGCAGCACCAGCCGCCGTTCCGGCTTTTCCAACACTTCAATGAGTGCCTGATGGCATTCCTCGATTTCCTTCTTCTGTGCTGGGAGCTCTGGCGGAGTATAGAAGCAATCGTACAGGTCCTTGAGTAATGTTTTCATGTGTTGCACCTCCTGGTAGCAACACACCATACCACAGAACGAGGAGAATAGCCAACAAAATATTTAAAAAATCACTCGTAAAGAAAAAAGCGTTTAGATTCGCGATAACTTTAATTCATGCAATCGAAACAACTCGCGAAAAAGCGAAATATGTTGAAAACAGATGTGGTTCGTAGTAGTATAATTTTATAAATCCTTCTTATTCGGGGTGAAACCATGAAAGTAACTTACAAAAAATTATGGGTCCTTTGCGCTGAACGAGAGATGAGCAAAGCTGAGCTACGCAAGCGTGCAGGACTTTCTTCTGCTACATTTACTAAGCTCCGAAAAAATCAAGAAGTGAATCTATCTATCCTCCTTAAAATTGCCACTGTTATGGATTGCAATGCGGGAGAAATGATGGATTTTATCAAAGATGACACTCCTGTGGAGAGTACAGAACCATAAAGGGAGTACGGGTGACTAAATATGCCGTTAACGCATGTATGTGTATGGGATTCTAAAACTGGATATCGTCGTGTCACGGTCGAAGAAGCATGCGAAATGTACCCTTATGGTGCGTCAGCACGAAGCGGCCATTTTGTATGTGAATTATGCGCACAAAATGTTTTACTTACCGCCCCTGGTATGAATGTTCAACACTTCCGTCATGATCCGGCCTCTCCCAATAAAGAATGCGACGAACGCCAAGCCTCTTTTGATCCAAACTACGGTCGATCGCTACGAGCACTTAACAGCCATATAATGCCTTTGCGTCTTGTTGTAACAGGATCGATATTTTCTCTACAATTAGGGTTCTTCTACCCTCCAGACAACAAGGCACACTGCGACAAAATTAAGATAGCCGGAGATTCACACCAAGTTTATGAGTACTCGTTTGAGCGAATTGAGCGGATTGGAACAACATACTTAAGCGTCGGCTCTATTCCGAGCCAGATTTACGGGGTCGAGTATGTAAATGCTAACACAGAGCTAAAACGCTTCTGGTCTAACAAAATAACAGGAATTAATACGACAGGATCTTTCTTTGATGGCCGAACTGGGCAGATTCTCCAATCCGGAGGAAAAGCTTATTCCGGGAATTCCTATTATTTATTACAACGATGTCCACTGTATTCCTACCATACAGATATTGAGGCAACAGAAGTAGCAAGAAATCAAGCGAGTCCTTTCACTACTTGGTATCTGTACAAGATTCGTATCAAGAAGTTTTCAGCTTACTCTGCGAAGTTTTTCCTAAAATACGCGATTTTCCTGACCGAAAAACCGACGAAATTCTATCCTATATGGCCGGCATACATCAATGATCCGTATTTTATATACCACAACTCACCTGAGTTCTACTTCTATTTATGTGGTGATGATGCCGAACTGAAATCATATCCCGCAACAGCGAATGTGCTGGGTATTCAGGATGGAAAACTGTATAAGCTCTACACTCGAGAAAGAGAACAGTTAATTTCACTCGGAAAATCGGGAGCATTGGGCTTCTCCTATTTGGTAAAGCAACCCCTGCGCAAAAAGGCGCCGTTACCAGCAATAATCATATCTGACCATTCTGGCAACACGCTAAATGAAGAGAGCTATGCAAAACTTCCTAAATTAAAGTGCATATCAGTTTCTTGCCCGTATGATGGGAAGGCTGTGGTTCAAAGAAACGGTAAGACCGAATATATCTACAAGCTTTCTGGCGAGGAGCATTTAACAATCGACGAACTATCATTTGGCACAGAGATACATTTTTATCAAGGCTGCGACTACATTCGCTCCATTCGTTTTGAGCAGGAAACCGTCAACATGGATGTTATGTTGCTGGATGCTGTACTTGTCAAAAAATTGAGTTCTTGCTCTGGCCCGATGATTCCTGTAACGCATGCAGTTGGAAGTTTTGTCAGTAAATTCTCGAAATATCCCCAAACGCAAAAATGGCTCTGCATGGCTTTGCGGCGAGGCGAAATTTCACGTACAGCTTTAAATTTGCTCAGGAAAACCATTCAAAATAATCCTGGGAGGGATAATGATGATTGACAATGAAGTTTCCTTCACATCACTGTGCTACATTACTGTAGATTACGAAGGGCGTATATGGCTGAACCGTTTAGCAGATGTGGAAGATGATATTTTACATACACCATTCAAGTCAGAACGGACGGATAACTATTTTGAAAACAGAGATAGACTGTACCGCAACGATGGGCCTACTGCGCTTGGAACGGTCGGTATTTGGGAGTGGACAGCAATTCCTAATAGGGATAACCCAACAATTGACTATGTCCAGTCGCACTATGTCAAAGACTACTCGCCGGTACGTGTAGTAGTTCTTATGGCAAAGTCTTTAGACGAAGTGGTTGAACAACTTCAGAATGGAACTGCTCGTACACAAGCTTACTTTTGCGATACACTTTTTTGCTATGAACCTAAATGGGGGCAGTTCGCAGGCGTACTGTGTCGTGCAAATGAGTTCAACATTTCGGATCGATGTGCAAAACTTTCGGAAACTGTCTATTCCCTGCCAAGCTACACAATTTCCTCCGGGGATATCTATAATTGGGATGATCGTAACCTAAGATTTCTAAAAACACTTCAGGCGGGAGAGCCTTCTGGATACGTTTCAATAGGAAATACAAACGAGGTTATTCGCACGCTCATTCTTGAACGCACCACATGGCCTTTGTTTAAGGAGTGTATTGGTGCCACCAAGGCTGAATGGAAACATTGCAAACTTCTTCTTGAGAAGATTTGCGGTGAATCTTTGTACGACGCGATTGTTCAAAAACTAAATTGTACTCTGGACCAAGCAAAACAGGCAGTTGATGATTTTGTTAATCGAGCAGATGTACTGATTAAGGTCGGCGATATCGATGTTAATGTGTTGGCTGAAATTGCAAAGAATCACGATGAATTAAGAGAATTATGCGAAAAAGCCGTATCCGTGGAATGGCATAATTCTCATGCTGCTGAAATTGCCAAAGCTGAGGCAGAAGTTTCAGAAATGGAAGAAACAATATCCATTGCAAAAAAGCAGCACAGTAAAATACTTGCAGAAATTGCTACAAAACAAGGTGAACTGGATCAGTTACTTGCAGAGATAGCGCAATATGAATCGATTGGAAAAGAAACGCTGGTCGCAGTGCGCCAGAAAATTGCTGACGCGCAAAAAGATATGGCAGGATTCATTGCTGATATTTCTGTTTTTCTGCCTCAGTCAAATGCAACCTTGCCGTATGGGAATCCCCCTGCCTCATGGCAATACAGCGGTACCAGTGGCCAATATTCTGATGAGGATATTGAACTCGCAGAAAGCTGGCGCAATGAATATGATGCAATCTATCAGAATTTGTCATGTGCGTTGGGCATTGAACCAGACTTCTGCTCAATGCTCACTGCTTTTCTGTATGCAACCCATATCAACAATGTGCCAACTTTGATTGCAGGCCCTGGGGGACAGGATATTGCTGAGGTGCTGTCTATTTCGATGTACGCAAACGGAGCAGGACAATTGACTTTAGGAGATGAATGTGACCTTTCTATAGTGGAAAGAATCAGCGAGGCTGACGATTCTATTGTGTCGGTTCAAAATATGTTCGGAAAAGGGTGGACGGATGCATTACCGCAGAAGTTTACAAGACTCAAAAAGCAGATAATCTGGACCCATCCATATGTCGAGGATATGCTTATTGAGCCGAAAGGCCTTTATAATTACATGCTCCCCGTCCTGAGTGAATGTTTTATAGGAAGTTTACCTGCTCTCGAGACATGGCCAAGTAAACGCGCTGAGAAGTTCCAACCATATGTTTCTGAGGAAAAACAGTCTCTCCGGATATCTGCATTTAAGCGTTTGGGCCTTAGCAAACTCCTATTGGGCCAGTTAACCCGTGTCCTGTCCGATGCAAAATGCATTTTGGAGAATCCCGCAAAAGATAAGGACTTGGAACTGCTCTTTGGTGTGCTTCCTCTCTGCGTACTTACCGGGAGATTGGATGTCTTAAAGGATGTTATTGAAGGCGAGAGCGGGATCTCCAGTTCGGTAAAAGCTGAAGTTGCAAGATATATTGAGGAAGAGTGAACGATATGATAAACGACCTAATTGTTTCAATTGGAAGACAATTAAATATTCCGCAGTCAGATGACAACGAATGGGTTTGTCGGGTCGTTTATAGTGTTGCTGGGCAAATGGCTCTCGCTTCGCTTTGGGATCACACCGAGGATGGAGGTTCAGTTTCTATTCAGCATTTCAAAAGCAGAATTGACCAGATTTTTGATGCTTATGAGGGCATTTATCCGAAGATTGGATTTCTCCTCCCGCATGACAAGACGGATTTGATTGAGGAAATATACTCTATCTATCTGCGAAATGGGTTCTTTTATCATTCCGCTTATCAAATATCCCCAGCCGCTCTTGCAACTGGAGGAAATGGGGATCTTGTTCTTCACAGAGGTATTTCACCTGACTTGAAGTTATTTATGAGCGGATTGGGTTTCTATTCCGTTCAAACTTCAACTTCCGACAGGACAATATCATCAATGTTTGGTCTACAGGAGCAGTCGTTTGAAAGCTATCTCGAAGAACTGTTGGCGCATTGCGAATGGAAACAAATAGAATGGCCAGATAACTCAGAGTTTCTGCGGCTTGATCCTCCATTTAAATGGGGGTATTGGCAACAGATTCCCGAAAAAAATGACCATATATCCCTTGCAAGATATGGTGAACCAAATAAAATTTTTGTATTTTATCGATATAGTAATGGGGTATTTCTGAATACACCGATTCCAGAATGGAGAATGCGGGACTATTTTTCGAATGTTCCAAGCAACCACGGCGAATATAGAAGGATTGCAATATCACTTCTAAAAAAACATGGAACACTTCCAGAAATCAAAACGAAGGCAAAGGGAAGTCTGATAGAAATCAAACTTGGCTATCGTCTGCCACCTTCGGAAGAAAACTTCTTCAAACTCTATAGCTGGCCTGTGCGATATGATTTTACATCAAAAACGCCCCAAGTCTTTACAAGAATGATGGCAAGGCAAATCTATCCTATGTTCAAACATGAGTTGGAATCAATGGGTTACTGCTTTGTGGAGGAATGATTATGTCCAATGGTGCAAACGGAGTTCACTTGCAACTGCGTGAAGCTCTGGAAAACTATATAAAGTCGCAATATTTTGGGAAGTCGCCTATCTTGCTGTCCGCTGCACAAAATAAGCTGAATCAAGAAGGTGTTCTTTATCAAAAACCGTATGTTGAATCATCACCTGCTTACAAAAGTACGACAAACGGAATCCAGTCATCTCCCAAGTTACCTGATTGGCTGAAAGACTATTTTAAGGCGCTATCAGATGCCAATCTTGGCGTATACCCATCACCTTTTTGTCACCAAATTTCCGCTTTGGAAGCGGCATTTGAGGGTCAGGATCTGTTTGTGTCAACAGGTACAGGCTCTGGTAAGACGGAATGTTTTATGTGGCCCTTGATGGCAAAACTTGCTTCAGAAGCAAGAAATAGCCCGGATAGCTGGGCTATGCGTGGCGTCCGAACGATTATCATGTATCCTATGAACGCCCTGGTTTCTGACCAGATTAGTCGTTTGCGCCGTTTGATTGGTGATCCAGACCACCGATTTATAAATATATTCCGCACCGCATGTGGAAATAATTCCCGCCGCCCTCAATTCGGCATGTATACCGGAAGAACTCCTTATGCAGGTAAGGAGCCCCGACGTAGTGAGGACCGTTCACTTGCGGCAACATATTCCCGTATGGTCAATCCTGAAAACGATGAAGAAAAAGCTTTTTTAGAGAAACTCATTAAGGACGGAAAACTACCGGCCAAAGAAAATTTTGATGAATTCCTTGAAAAACTCTATAACGGAAAACATATTCCGAACGATGAGGATGCAGAACTGGTAACTCGTTTTGAAATGCAGCAATTCTGCCCCGATATTTTGATTACAAACTACTCCATGCTTGAATATATGCTTCTTCGGCCAAGAGAGCATAAAATATGGTCAGATACTCAGGCATGGCTAAATGCAGATCCGAATAATAAGCTTCTATTTGTCATTGATGAAGCGCATATGTATCGTGGTTCTGCAGGCGGCGAGGTATCATTGCTCATACGGCGTTTATTCCACCGTTTGGGCATTAATCGCAGTAGAGTTCAATTTATATTGACTACCGCAAGTATGCCCAACAATAACGAGAATGACCGGAAGGCCGTCAGGACATTTGCAAATGAATTGACTGCATCTGACGACATGCATCCGTTCTGTTATCTCACTGGTGAACAAGAGGAAATTGGAAGCGGAAGTGCGTTCACTATCCCTTTCAGCAAATTCAACGAATCGCTTCCCGATGAATTTGAGGGTGATAACCCGAAGAGGCTCATGGCACTCAATCGCTTTTGGACAGGCATCGCAAATAGTGCTGCACCATTTAGCTCCTCCGAAGACGCATATCAGTGGCTATATGACCACCTGATTGACTATGTGCCTTTCTGCGAAATGTTCAAACGTTGCCGTGGTACAGCGGCCTCTCTACAAGAACTGGCAGAATCCATTTTCCCAGACAATAATCTGGAAGACGCCCTTCAAGCTGTCAGTGTCATGCTTGCAATTGCACCCTTGGCACGAAGCGAAAGTGGCAGCGTGCTATTTCCGGCGAGAATGCACATGCTCTTCCGAGGAATCAAAGGTGTTTATGCTTGCACAAATCCCAAGTGTTCTCATTCCCGCACAGAAAATGGTTTAACATTGGGGGAAGTCTATTTTGCGGATGGCAATTTGACCTGTAAGGAATGTGGAAGCACAGTTTATGAGCTGTACAATGATCGCCGCTGCGGTAGTATTTTCTTCAGAGGCTTTGTCCTAAAACAGGATTTTGAAGCCAGAAAACGCACTTATCTTTGGCATCAACCTGGTATGATGAATGAAGATGAGGTCAAGGAAATACACCTCTTTATTCCGTCTGCCGACTATCGGCTGCCGGAAAGACAGGGACAGAATAAAATTTTGCCTTGTTATTTGGATGTGTATAGCGGTTTTATTGATTTTTTGGATGATTCCTTGGAAGGAAAGCCGGGCATCAGAAAACTGTATTATAGCAGTTTTACCGCAAAGGCTCGTCCTGATATTCTGACATTTGCCACTTGTCCCCATTGCCGTCATGAGTTGTCCAAAATGCAGCTTACCTCTTTCAGTACAAGAGGCAATCAGTCCTTCTTCAATTTGATCAAGGCACAGTTCCAGGCGCAGCCTGCGGTTCCCGGAAAAACAGGAGATCCGAATCGGCTGCCTAATGAAGGGCGAAAGGTCCTGCTGTTCTCGGATAGTCGGCAGCGGGCAGCGAAGCTGGCAAGAGATATGTCGGATGCTTCTGATATGACAGCCGCCAGACAGCTTGCTGCGCTTGCCATCGATCGAATGGAACAAGAAGTTGTGGAACAGTCCATGAATTATTTTTATGACTACTTTGCCATGGTAGCCGTGGAGCATCATGTTCAGATTTTCCATGACAGTGAAACCGAAAAGCAACGAGCAAGACTGATTGAGCACGGCACGCAAGCATTGAAGAATTACACTCGCGCAAAGAAACGGAACCAGCAATACACCCCTCGCTTCACCATTGATAATGCGCCGGCACAAATGAAAGAGCAACTCTTTCGTTTCTATTGCGGCGGATATAATACGCTGATTGACTCTGCACTCAGCTGGATAGAGCCTACAGATGCGGCAAAATGGGATGCGATTGACGCATTGGAGGAGGCAGGCAATGAAGTTACTGAGGAAGAATTTATGGAACTGTTCAATGCATGGATTCTTTCCACCTGTGATTCCTCTGTGGTCCTTGGCCATACGATCCCTGATGTAATCCGCGAAAAAGTACGCCCGAACTATGTAGGATATGGTATTGATAAGGATAAAAAGTTCTCTACCGATATACGAGGAATAATGGGATGGGGCGATAATGATCCTATCGCAGCAAAATGGAGTCGGATTTTGCGGGAAAAATTCATGGACGAAGGGCAGTCTTCTAATGGAAAGTATTATATCGATCTGTCCCGTGTAAAACCGCGTTTCGATTTAGAGCATACCTGGTTCCGGTGTGAGCGCTGTTCGGAGCTCACTCCGTATTTGCTGAGAGGAAAATGTCCAAGTTGCCAGTGTGAAAAAATCCATCCCATGACAGCGGAAGAAATTGATGCACTGGATTTCTGGCGCGCACCTATTGATGAAGCGCTCCGGGGTGAGACTATCCGTGTAATTGATACGGAAGAACATACCGCACAGCTGTCCCACAAAGATCAGCGGGATGAGCTTTGGTCCAAAACAGAACAGTATGAACTCCGTTTCCAAGATTTCCTACAAGATGGTGAGGCACCAGTTGATATTCTGAGCAGTACTACTACAATGGAAGTGGGTATCGATATTGGCTCACTGGTCGCTGTTGGACTACGAAATATTCCCCCTATGCGAGAGAATTATCAGCAGCGTGCCGGTCGTGCCGGTCGTCGTGGTTCAAGTCTGTCTACAATCGTTACGTTCTGTGAAGATGGACCGCATGATTCTCTATACTTCTCTAATCCTGTGCCAATGTTTAGAGGTGATCCCAGGAGACCTTGGATTGATATCGGCAGCGAGAAGATCGTCCAGCGTCATCTTGGTATGGTCGCACTTCAATCCTATCTGAGAACAAAAGCCAATAGTCTGGATGCAATTTCTGCTATTGAGTTTTTGGACGACCACCTACAGCCTTTTAGCGGTTTTCTGACGACCTTCAAAATCAGTGAAAATGACATTCTTGTTCCTGCAAATTCCCAAGGCGCATTGTACAGCTACAAAGGCGATCTCGAAAAATCTCTGTTTGCTTTGAAACAGAAACGAGACAATCATCCCGAACTGTTCGAAACAGATGATAACAGTGACTCCGGAAAGAAAACGCTACTGGATGCGCTCTATGAAGAAGGCATCATTCCAACCTATTCTTTCCCCAAAAATGTCGTTAGCACCTATATCTCCGATATGGGGGGGAAAATAAAATACCAAGTTGAACGAGGTTTGGATGTTGCTATCGGTGAATATGCCCCCGGAAGAGCCATTGTTGTTGATAAAACGACCTACCAGATCGGTGGTCTATATTATCCTGGTGGAGAGCGGAGCGAGCGAACAGCTGCATCTCCCGCAAGATCCTTCATTAACGATGCAAGCTATCGAAAAACAATCCGTACATGTGGGCAGTGTGGATGGTTTGGCTTGGAAGAGGATAATCACGAAGCCTGTCCCTTCTGCGGTAATTCGGTTTTGACGAATATGCTGCCAATGTTACGCCCGTGGGGATTTGCGCCGAGAAATGCTACATCGATTGAAACGGCGCAGTTGAACGAAGAATATACGGCAACTCAGCAGCCCTTATACTCCACTTTGCCTGATGCTGACGATGTTATAGATGTTGATGACTGTGCTAATATTCGCATGGCAGTTCGGCCAAATCAGCGAATTAGCATGCTCAATAAAGGTGTTGGTGGCAAGGGATTTACTATCTGTTGTGATTGCGGGGCGGCAATGCCTGGCGGTGACCCAGTTGTGCTAAAAGATATTCTTCGCCCCTATCGCTCCAAATTCAATAAAACACGCTGCAGGCATACAGATACCGATAATGTGAATCTTGGCTATGACTTCGTTACTGATATGCTTGTGTTAGAATTCGCCTTGGACAGGCAGTTGATTGATATAAATCCTCAACGGAACTCCTGGCTTAATCGGGCAGGTCAGTCTCTTGCGGAAGCGCTGCGTTTAGCTGCATGTCAAGAACTGGATATCGAATTTACTGAGCTTGTCACTGGCTATCGTGTTAGACACAATCAAAACGGTGACTTCGTCGATGTCTACTTATATGACAGTCTTTCGAGTGGTGCTGGTTATGCCGTCAGCATTGAGTCCTCCATTCAGAAACTGCTTACCAAGACGAGAGAGTTGCTTGCCGGTTGTTCTTGCGATAGTGCATGCCATAAATGCTTGAAGCATTATCGCAATCAGTATATCCATAGTGTTCTTGACCGCAAGGCTGCGCTTGATTTGTTGAACTGGGGTGAAACAGGCATTAGGGCATCTGCACTCCCCGATAAAAATCAACAGTATTTACTTCAATCGTTGGAGCAGATACTACAGATTTCCGGTGTCCATATCGATGTCAAGCATGATCCTGTTAGGGCAGAAGGCCGCTACAGCAAAAAGAAAGTAGTGGTTTACCCTGCCATGTGGACTAAGCCTGTAGAAGAAAACACTATCTTCGTAAGCGACGCGCATTTGAAATATGCGAAACCATATGCGCTAAAAACGATATTGGATAACCTATAAAAACAATAGCCGCAAGACATCATTTTGATGTCTTGCGGCTATTTTGTTTGTTCCGTACCGGTAGTGCCCCCCGGGGGTTCAATTCGTTTCCCTATGAGATGGAACCCTGCGGCCGGGGGGTGTTTTTCTTTATTCTGTTTATTCTGTTTATTCGGTTTTCTCCGGGGCGGGCTGTTCCGCGTACTGGTGCGGGGTACCGCTGCCGGGGTAGCAATCCACCAGGGCGTGATACATCAGCGGCCACACATGCTCGCTGACATCCCTGGTGCCGCGGTGCTCGCTATCGTAGGGCAGCACCTCCAGTACCTTAAGATTGACGGTGGTGGGCTGCCAGGGGAAATTCTTAAGGATCTTTTCGGTATTTTCGATGACGCAGACCACGATGGGGACTTTGGCCTTTTGGGCGATCTTGAAGGCGCCATTGCGGAAGGGCAGCAGTGGCTCCTCGGTTTTATTGGTTTGGCCCTCAGGGTAGATGCCCATGGAAACGACATTCTCATCCAAAAGCTCCACCGCTTCATTGATGGTCTTAACGGCGGCGCGGTTATCCTCGCGGTCCAGCGGCAGGCAGAAGCACATATGCATAAGTTTATTGACGATGGGGATCTTGAAATTCTCCTTTTTGGAGATGAATGCCAGGGTGAATTCCGAAAGCTCCGCCATGGTGAGGACAGGATCAAAAATGGTGCGGTGGTTGCTGACCAGCAAAAAGCGGGTATCGTGTGGGATCTTCTCCCGGCCGGTGACATTGACCCGCACCCGCAGCAAGAACATACCCACCTGCACGATGTTGGTCATGAGCCAGTGGTAGAAGCGGGTCCTGCGGTCGGCGGGACAATCGATACGGATGAACACCGACAGCAGCGCCACCAGCAGTAGGAAAACAATAATGCAGCCCAGTGTATAGCCCACGGCCAACAGAATGCCAAGAATGGGGCCGATGTTGTGGAGGATGCAGGTATAGACGGCCAGGCCGATACCCAGCAGGATGAGAATGGTGAGGATCAAGGGAGTCCCTCGCTTTCAGGTGGATGATGGATAAGAATAAAAAAGGAAAGATTAAGATTTCCTTAAGGTATAGTATCTATTCTATCGAAAAGATTTTGATTTGCAAGGGATTTTTCCGTTAAATTTTCGTAAACGATGGCATGGGCTTGCATTTTACGAGGTATAGCGGTATACTATTGGCGGAATAACCGTTCTGAAAATACATTTACAGGAGGTATTGTGATGAATCATATTGACGCAAAAGGCAAGGCCTGCCCCATGCCCGTAATGATGGCCAAAAAAGAGATGGATACCGGCTGCGAGGCGCTTTCCATCACGGTTGATAATGCCATAGCCGTACAGAATCTGAGCCGCCTGGCGGAGAGCCAGGGCTTTGCCGCCGAGACCGCCGAGGAGAACGGCTGCTATACCATTACCATGCATCGCACCGGCGCGCCGGCCCAGGAGATGCCTGAGGAGCTGCTGAACTGCGCTGTGCCCGCCGCGAGCGACTATGTGGTATTTGCCGGGCGGGATGTCATCGGTGAGGGCGACCCGGAGCTGGGCCATTCCCTCATCAAGATGTTCTTCTACACCCTGAGCGAGAAGCCTGACCTGCCTTCCGCCATCTGCTTTATGAACAACGGCGTGCGGCTGGTGACTGAGAACGAGCAGACCATAGAGCACCTGAAGGTACTGGAAGCAAAGGGCGTCAAGCTGATTGTGTGCGGCACCTGCCTGAATTTCTACGGGCTGACCGACAAGCTGCAGTGCGGCACCATCGGCAACATGTATGACATTGTGGAGACCATGACCAAGGCGGGCAAGGTCATCACCGTGTAAGCAAAAAGAAACAGCTCTTCCCCCGGCCGAAAGGTTGGGGGAGTTTTGCTGGGGACGGGTAGACGCAAGACGGCCGCAGGCCGCCCCGGCTGCGCCGG
>UMHK01002831.1_pt1 | contig 13555 bp, 9 predicted proteins | sample 1965521 | NCBI WGS metagenome assembly UMHK01 (sample SAMEA4836097, study PRJEB28245) | human gut metagenome | biome: gut microbiome; material: fecal sample | place: Denmark | collected 2008
GTTGTCATACTAGAATACCAATTAGTTATTTAATTGTAGAAATAGTAACAGGAGCTTTATATTGTACAGCATATCATTCATTTGGTTTTACAAATGAATTAATAATAAGTTTAATTTTTATATCATCCTTAATAGTAGTAATTATAAGTGATATTGAATACATGATAATATTAGATGAAGTAATAGCGTCATCTTGTATAATAATAATAATATTATATTTATCATTATTTGGTTTAGAATTTACCGTTAACAAAATCTTATCCGCTATTTTAGCCTTTATAACAATGTACGTCATCAAGTTAATAGGAGACCACCTTTTCAAAAGAGAAAGTATGGGTGGAGGAGATATAAAGTTAATGTTCTTATTTGGCTTGGTAATAGGTTATCCATTATCAATATGTAATATCTTTCTAGCAACGTTTATAGCATTTCCAATAGCCATATATTTATTGCTTAGCAGAAAAGATAATCTAATACCATTTGGACCCTTTCTAGCCATGGCAGCAATATTAATTCATATTTCAAAAATAGACATAAATAGTATAATTAATTTTATAATAAAATAAATCATATAAAAAACAAAATTATATGATTTTTTAATTATAAAAACAGATAAAGCCTTGAAAAATAAGGAAAAATACTATATAATAAATATGGTGATATAGATGGAAGATATAATAAAGAAAATATATGATTATTCTCTTGAAGATATAATGGGACAAAGTTTTGGAAGATATTCTAAATATATAATCCAAGATAGAGCTATCCCTGATGTTAGAGATGGTTTAAAACCAGTTCAAAGAAGAATTCTTTATTCAATGTATAAAGAAAGAAATACTTATGATAAGCCTACTAAGAAAAGTGCTAATGCCGTAGGACTAGTAATGGCTAATTATCACCCTCATGGTGATAGTTCAATATATGAAGCAATAGTTAGAATGAGTCAGTGGTGGAAGAATGAGGCACCACTTATAGAAATGCAAGGTAATAACGGTTCAATAGATGGTGATAGTCCTGCTGCTAGTCGTTATACTGAGGCAAGGTTATCAAAAATAGCAGGAGAACTGCTTCGTGATATAGATAAAACAGGTATTGTACCAATGGCTCCGAACTATGATGATAGATTACTAGAACCAACTGTCTTACCAAGTAGATTTCCTAATTTACTCGTAAATGGAACAACTGGTATAAGTGCTGGTTATGCTACAAATATGCCACCTCATAACTTAGGAGAAGTAATTGATGCTACTGTATTTAGAATAGATAATCCAAATTCTAGATTAGATACAGTAATGAATTATATCAAAGGGCCGGATTTCCCCACTGGAGGTATAGCCTTAGGCATAGATGGAATTAAGAAGGCTTATGAAACAGGAAGAGGAAAAATATTTATAAGAGCTAAGACTAAGATAGAGAAAAATAAGATTATTATTGATGAAATACCATATGAAGTAAATAAACAACTATTAGTAAAAAGAATGGATGAAATAAGAATAGATAAGAAAATAGATGGTATTGTTGAAGTAAGGGATGAATCTGATAAAGATGGCCTTCAGATAGCAGTAGAACTTAAGAAAGATGCTGATGCTAATAATATCTTAAATTATTTTTATAAAAATACTGATTTACAAGTATCTTATAACTTTAACAATGTCGTTATTGTTAATCGTAGACCCATGCAATTAGGGTTACTTGGTATATTAGATGCTTATATAGCTCATCAAAAAGAAATAGTATATAAAGGTACTGAGTATGATTTAAAAACAGCTAAAGCAAGTTATCACATAATGGAAGGTTTGGTAAAAGCAATATCAATATTAGATGAAGTAATAGCCCTAATTAGAAGAAGCAAGAATAAAGCAGATGCCATAGTAAATTTAGTTAAAGAATACGATTTTACTGATAAACAAGCAGAAGCTATAGTTAATTTACAATTATATAGACTAACTAATACAGATGTTGTTCTACTTGAAGAAGAAATGAAAAAATTAGAAGAAAAAATCAAATTATATGAAGAAATTCTTACTAATCCAGATAAACTTAATTCAGTAATTAAAGAAGATTTAAGAAAGATAAAAAAGGAATATGGAATACCAAGAAGAACAGAAATAAGAGAAGAATTAGAAGAAATAAAAGTTGATACTACAAGAATGATACCTAAAGAACAAGTAGTAGTAGTAGTAACTAATGAAGGATACATTAAAAAAGTACCTCAAAGAAGTTATAATACTGCTAAAGAGGAAGAGACTACTTTAAAAGAAAATGATTATGTAACAGGTTTATATAATATTACTACTACTGATACATTATTATTGTTTACTAATTTAGGTAACTATTTATACTTACCAGTATATGATATTCCAGAAGTAAAATGGAAAGAACTTGGTAAACATATCAGTAATATTATAAGTTTAAGTCCAGAAGAAAAAGTAATTAACTCAATACCAGTATATAACTTTGATGAAGAAAGATATATAACAAGTTTTACTAAGAATGGTATGGTTAAGAGAACCCTATTAAATGAATTTAAAGTACAAAGATATAGTAAACCAATTAAGATGATGAATCTTAAGGGTACTGATGAAGTAATATCTGTTACTGACTCTACATTATCTAATGTATTCATAGCCACTTCAAACGGATATGGATTATGGTATGATATAAATGAAGTACCAGTTGTTGGTATTAAAGCCGCAGGTGTTAAAGCTATTAGTTTAAAAGATGACTATGTTGTAAGTGGCATATTATTTGATGTTGCTAGTGAATATCTAACAATACTTACTGATAAAGGAACTGCTAAAAGAATGCGCCTAACTGAGTTAGAAAAGACTTCTAGAGCTAAAAGAGGAATCTTACTTATGAAGACAATAAAGAGTAATCCAAGTAAGATAATAAAGGCCTATATTATAAATAGTAAGAATCAAATAGGTATAGTAAGTGATGATTATAGTAAAATAGTAAAACTAACAGAAATATCTATTATGGATAGATATAGTAATGGTTCATATATAATAAAAGATCGTATAATAGATTCTTACATTGTAAGTGAATTAATATCTAAAGAAGATAAAGAAGAAGTAACTGAAGAAATAGTAGTAGAAAAAAAACAAATTTCTTTAAGTGAAATAGATGATAAACTATCTAATATAGATAGTATAATTAAAGATATAAATGAATAGTTTAAAATAAGAGGTGTAACTATGATATATGTAAAAGATTTAATAGAAGTATGTAATGGAAAATTATTATGTGGTGACATCAATTTACCACTTAATAATTTTTCTAAAGATACTAGATTAATAAATAAAGATGATGTATATATTGGAATAAAAGGTGAATCTTTTGATGGCAATAAATTTTATAAAGATGCTTTAGATAAAGGAGCTAGTGTATGTATTCTAGATAACATTGATGAAGTAGATGATAAGTATAAAGATAAAACCATTGTTAAAGTAGAAGATACTATTAAAGCAATAGGGCTTCTTGCTAAGTATAAAAGAAGTCTATATAATATTCCAGTAGTAGCAGTAACAGGTAGTGTAGGAAAGACTTCTACTAAAGATATGATAGCGGCTGTTTTAAGTACTGAATATAAAGTATTAAAAACAGAAGCCAACTATAATAACCATATTGGTCTTCCTCTTACAATATTAAAATTAACTGATGAAGATATTTTAGTAGTGGAAATGGGAATGAATCACTTTGGAGAACTTTCTTATTTAACTGACATTGCAAGACCTACTATTGGGGTAATAACTAACGTAGGAACTGCTCATATAGGTAATTTAGGTTCAAGAGAAAACATAATGAAAGCTAAATTAGAAATAATAGAAGGACTAAATGGACCACTAATTATAAATAACGATAATGATATAATGCATAACAATCTAGATTATATAAAGTCATTAAATAAAGTAATAACTATAGGTATTGATAATAAAAGTGATTATATGGCTAAAGATATAAATAATAGTACCTTTGTAGTAGAGAATAATAAGATTACTTCACCAATTAATAATACAGCCTTTATCTATAATAGCCTAGTAGCATATGTTGTAGGAAAAATTTGTAATATATCTATTCCTAATATTCAAAAAGGAATTAAGACTAATGAGTTTACATCAAATAGATTAGAATTCAAAAAGACAAAGAATGGTGTAACTATAATTGATGATACATATAATTCATCATTAGATGCCATTAAATCATCATTAGAAATATTAGAAAAAGAACCATCTAAAAGAAAAATAGCAGTAGTAGGAGATATTCTTGAAGTTGGTGATTATAATAAAGAAATACATGAAAATATTGGTAAATTACTTTTAGAAAATAAATTAGATGTTATAGTAACCATTGGTACTGATACTAAATATACTGACAAATATTTAGAAGAAAATAACTATACAAATTATTATCATTTCAATAACGAAAGTGAATCACACGAAAAAATAAAAGAATTACTCCATGAAGGAGATGCAGTATTGTTTAAAGGGTCACATGCCATTAAACTAGGTAACATTGTCAAATATCTAATGGAAGAATAAAATTTGACAAATTAAATATATTAATGTATATTATAACTGTACTATATTTAGTACAGTTTTTAGGTGATGAAAATGAAAAAAATAAATTTAAAAAAATATATACTAATATTTATTGCTAATGCTATTATTGTCTTTTCTTTTTATTTAAGTCAAAATATCCATAATGCTAGTTTTGATCAATATATCTATAGTCTAATTAAAGTAGCGGGAATGAATGGTACTTCAGTAGTATCTATTGCTATTATAATATTTTATGGTTTTATATTATTTACCATATTAAATATATTACTAATACTTCCTACATTAAATTTTGATCGTAAAGTCAGTATAGATATTAAGAAAAATAAAGAAAAAAAAGAACTTGTTCTTCTGCCAATAAAAAACATAAAAAGATATAGTAGAATTTTATTAGCGGCCTCTATTATATATTTAGGTATAACAGTAGGATTTTTTGATTACGCATTTAATAGTTTAAGAAATACTGATTTATTTAAAGACTATTATATCAAACCTGATGAAGTTGAAATAAAGTTTCCTGAAAAAAAGCAGAACTTAATATATATATTTTTAGAGTCGACAGAAATGACTAATATTAGTAAAAAGAATGGTGGCGTATTTGATATATCAGTAACACCAAATTTAGAGAATATAGCGCTTAACAATATTAATTTTTCTAATACCAATTTACTTGGAGGAGCTAGAGAATCATATGGTACTAGTTGGACAGTAGCGGCCATGATAGCCCAAACAGCTGGTATTCCTCTTAAAGTGAAAATAAACGATATTAGTAGTAGCAATAGCACAAGTTTTAATAATATTACTACGATAGGTGATATTTTATCTATAGAAGGATATAATAATTATTTATTAATGGGCTCTGATGCTAACTTTGGTGGCAGAAGATCATACTTTAGTAATCATAGTTATATAATAAGTGATTATTATACAGCAGTAGAAGAAGGAAAAATAGATAGTAATTATCATGAGTGGTGGGGCTATGAAGATAGTAAGTTATTTACTTATGCTAAAGAATATTTAACAAAAATATCTAAAGATAGTAAACCATTTAATTTTACAATGTTAACAGCAGACACCCATTTTACTGATGGTTACTTAGATAAGAGTTGTGATACTATCTTTAGTGAAGCTTATGCTAATTCATTTTACTGTTCTGATAGTATGATAGCGGAATTTATCTCTTGGATTCAAGAACAAGATTTTTACGAAAATACCACTATTGTTTTAACAGGAGATCATCCGACAATGCAAGAAAATTTCTATAATGTCGATAATAATTATGATAGAGTAGTATACAATGCTTTCATTAATTCAAGAGTATTACCAGTAAATAATAAGAATAGGGTATTTACAACAATGGATATGTTTCCTACCACATTAGCGGCCTTAGGAGTATCAATTGAAGGTGATAGACTAGGACTTGGAACTAATTTGTTTTCAAGTAAAAAAACAATTCCTGAAGAAATAGGATTGGATAATTTCAATAAGGAATTAAAGAAAAGTTCAGATTATTATTATAAATATATAAGAAAATAGAGAGAAGCAATTCTCTCTATTTTATTGTTATTGTTCTAATTAAATTGTCTGTTTCACCTCTATAAGTAACTATATATTTAATAGAATATCTTCCAGTATCTAATCTATTAATCGCAGTATCTAAATCAGATTTACTATTATAAGTATTACCATTAACTTCATAAGTAATATTTGCACTTGTAGTAACATCTTTACCATTATAAGTAGCAGTTACCCCAGGATCGCTATAATCAGCTTTTGGAATCTCTAATTCAGACTTTCCTTTTAAAGAAATGTTAAGTCCACTACTAATTATAGAACCATCACTTTTAACAGATATCTCAGTACCATTACTAGCATTAGATTTAAATGATTTATATTCAGCTTTAACAATTACATGAGAAGTACCAGCATCACTAGGAACATACACATATTCACTATCAGTAGTAAAGGCTATTCTCTCTAAACTACCAGAGTTATTTTTAACATATATACCAAAACCAATACCACCTAGAGTATTATTATTATAATTAATTCTAGATTGTAAATAACTACCAGATTGTTTACCAAATACTGATTGACTAAAGTATTTACTTAAATAAGAATCATCTAATACATCAGGCTTTTTCCAATTCCAAGTTAATTTATATCCTCCAATAGTTTTAGAACTTTTTAAATTAGTAACATCAGGTAATTTAGCATATCTTTCAGATATTTCAGTAGGTTGAGTACCTTTTTTAAAATATTCCGTTATTTTCATATCATCAGGAGTATATTCACTAGGTAGTTTAGCAGGCCATGTTTCTTTTTCAACAGTAACCGCTACTACTGAAGAAGGCATTTCCCAAGTCTTAGTAGTTTTTGGTACATATTTCATAACAGAACGCATAACAGCATCTTTAGGAGCACTAGCACCACCTAAGTAGTGATTTTTATCAACTTTTTCATAACCATACCATAAAGCAACTGAATATTCAGGAGTATAAGCTACAGTCCATAAGTCATTTACTGCTCCTATAGGAATTCCCTTTGCTCTACATACATCATCTGATAGGTTAGAGGTACCAGTTTTAGCAGCAACAGTAGAACCATATACTCTAGCACCACCATTAAATCCGTGCTCAACTGCATATTGTAAAACATTATTCATTAAGTAAGCAGTAGAGTCTGCCATTGTTTTTTCTTTATCGACACTAAAATCAACTGTTTTACCAGAAGAACGATATTCTATTTTAGTAACAGCATGTGTCTCAATATGATATCCACCATTTGCAAAAGCTGCATAAGCTTCAGCCATATCAAGAGGTGTTACACCATATGACATACCACCAATAGAATATGCTTCATTAATTAAATTATCTGAACCATTATTTTCATTTTTCTTATAGTTTTCCGATTTAGTACTATATGCAACATCAATTCCTAAACCATTAACAAATGTAACAATGTTCTTCTTATCTACTTGTTGAAAAGCTTTTAACGCCGGAATATTTCTTGATACACTAAGAGCTTGTCTTAATGTAATTAATCCTTGATAAGAACCATCCCAGTTTCCTATTTCTGGTCCATTAGTATAAGTCCAAGGCTCATCATTAAATAGAGTATAAGTAGAAAAATCATTATATTCAAAACCAGGACCATAATCAAATATTGGTTTAGCGGTACTTCCTGGTTGTCTTAAAGCTTGAGTAGCATAGTTCCAGTCACCAGCAGTTCTATTTCTACCAGCACCAATAGCAACGATTGTACCATCATTAACATTAGTAATAGCAATACCTGCTTGTACTGAATCATCAGCCCAAGTATGATCCTCACCACTAAGTACTTTATTAATACCATCTTGAATACTTCTATCTAGAGCAGTATATATTTTCATTGATACTAATGAAGGGTCATCACCAGTTTTATCTTTTACTTCTTGAATAACTGTATCTAAGTAACCTTCATATTCTCCAAGACCGGAACCGCCTGCTAGCATACTTTCAATACTAACATCAGTAGCCATATTTTTTTCTTCCTCAGTAATATAACCATGTCTTACCATAAGAGTAAGAACAGTATTTCTTCTCTTTTCAGCAGCTTCTGGATGTTTATATGGATCATATTTATTAGGAGCTTGATACATACCAGCAAGTAGTGAAGCTTCTGGTAAACTAAGTTCAGAAACAGTTTTACCAAAGTAATATTTACTTGCTTCTCCAACACCATATATTCTTCCACCTAAACAACTATCATTAACATACATTTCTAATATTTCATTTTTACTATATTTCTTTTCCATAAAGAATACGGATAAATAAACATCTTGAAATTTTCTAATTATTTTTTTAATTTTATTATTTTCTTTACTATCTTTCTTTGTTAAATTATTTTTAACCGTTTGCATTGTTAAAGTAGAAGCACCACCAGCATCATCTTTACCCATTAAATTAAGAGCAGTTGCTTTTAAGAATCTAGCCATATCAACACCATTATGTTCATAGAATCTAGAGTCCTCAGTAGCAATTAAAGCATCAATTAATACTTGAGGTAATTCATCATATTCTACAGATTCTCTTTTTTCTGCACCTAAAGTAGCAAATATATTACCATCTTTATCATAAACTACTGTTTGATCTTGATTTTTTAATGCTTCTGGATCAAAGTTACCTGTACTTATAACAATATAAATCATAAAAGCCATCGCAGCAAAGACACCAAATATAGCAAGTCCTAATATAATAGTAAGTGCTTTTTTGCCAATACCTTTTTTATCACCAATACTTTTTTTCTTTTCTCTATTATCTCTACTACGAGTAGGCTTGATATTTACCTTAATTTTCTTTTTACTTTTGCTTTTACTTTCATTATTATTACTTTTAGTTTTCTTTTCTTTCTTTTCAACCTTAACCCCTTTTTTTCTATCTCTAGAGCCCACAAATTCAACTTCCTTTCTTTCTGATAAATTTACATTATCATTATTTTTCCTTTCTTTCTTTTTTAATAATTTAATTATATCGCTAGCTTTATAGTACATAATAACTAGTGGAATACTAATTAATAGAGTAAACAATCCTTTTACTTTAAATACAATAATACTTAAAATTGTTATAATTATAAATAATAATGCAATAATTATATTCATAGTTCTTTAATCATCCTATCTACATATTTAATATAATCTAATCTAGGTGCATATTTTATATCTATTTTATAACAATTTTCTTCAAAGTAGGATAGTGGAATAGACTTTCTATCATTACTATCTATAAATTTAATTAAGTCTTTTCCCTTTAATATATAATTTTTATCTAATAGTGTGAATCTTACTATTAAAAAAACTATACCACCATGTTTTATTACTTTCTTTATATATTCTATTTGATGATTATGAATATTATTGATAGTAAAACTTGTTTTACTTCTTGTTTCTTTGGCATCAAATTCTATATAATAACCTTTATATACTCCATTATAGTCTAGTGTAGATGGACATTCAAAGAAACCATCAGTAACTCGCATATTCTGGTAATTAGTTTTAGTTATCCTAATAGGAGTAGGCTTCTTATATACTAAAGCTATATCATATTCTCGATAATATTTATTGGTTTCATTGATGTCATTTTCAAGAGCCATACCACGATTGGCAAAACTACTATTGAAATTAGTTCTGTAATTCACAAATATCACCTATTTAATTATACTATAAAAATTTAAAAAAATCTATATAAATAGATTAATAAGTTAAAATTATCATTTATTTTATTTCCTCTTCAGCCTGTAGTCTTCCGAGGTATTTTCGAACCTGTAGTTTCGAAAATGAAATTTATTGTATAAAAAAAGACTATGAATTATATTCATAATCAATTAGTCTAAATCTTTAGTATAGATACCAATCTCTATAAGACCAGATATAAATACTAATACATAAACTATTTTAGTAAGTAAACTACCATCACCAAATAAATATTCAACTAAATTGAAATTAAATAAACCTACTAAACCCCAATTAAGACATCCTATAATACCTATAGTTAGAGCTATTTTATATAATGTATTCATTTTCTTCCTCCTTTTTATTTTTATTTTGTACCAAAAAAGAATAATTATTCATCATATAAGAAATTTAAACTAATATAATTTATCAGAAAGCAAAAAGAGGTGAAAAATGAAAAAAAAATTATTGTTTCTTTTAGTAGGAGGATTATTTCTTTTAGGAGGATGTGGTAAAGCTACTGAGTCAGATATTATTAAAGATTTAACTAAAAAGATTAATAATGTTAATTCTTATTATATAGAAGGTACATTAGAAATAGTTAATAATGAAGATATCTATACATATGATGTTGAAGTATCATATGCTAGAAAAGATAATTATAAAGTAAGATTAGTTAATAATGTTAATAATCATGAACAAATAATTCTTCGTAATTCAGAAGGAGTATATGTAGTTACCCCTAGAATAAATAAGAGTTTTAAATTCCAAAGTGATTGGCCATATAACAATTCTCAAGTATATTTATTATCTCCACTTCTTGAAGATATAACTAGTGATGATAATAGAGTCTTTGAAGAGGTTAAAGATGGTTATAAATTAACAGTGGCCGCTAATTATCCTAATAATCCTAAACTAGTAAAACAAGAGATATTACTTGATAAGAATAGTAATATTAAATCAGTAACTGTAATTGATAAAGATGGTAATAAACAAATATCAATGAATTATAAAAAGATAGACTTAAATAGTAAGTTTAAAAATAGTTATTTTGATTTAAAAGAAATTATTGATGTTAAAGAAGATAATACTCCTAGTGAAGATAATACTACTACTGAAAATAAAAATACTAATACTAATGATAATAAAGAACAAAAAGATAGTACTAAAACAGAAGAAACTAGTAGTATAGAAGATGTTATTTATCCTATGTATCTTCCTTCTAATACACATTTATCTAATAAAGAGAAGGTAACTAAAGAAAGTGGCGAAAGATTAATATTAACATTTGATGGTGATAATCCATTTATGCTAATAGAAGAGACTATTGCTAAAGAAAAAGAACATTTAATAGTACCTACTTATGGTGACTTAGAATTAATGGCATCTACTGTAGCAATAGTAAATGAAAATTCTGTTAATTGGATTGATAATAATATTGAATATTATGTAGTTAGTGATAAATTATCTAAGCAAGAACTATTAAATATAGCAAGAAGTATATCAGTACTTCCAGTAAGCAAGTAGTTCTTGCTTTTTTTCTTTTCCTTCTATATAATGATAATAGGGAGGTAAAGAAATGAAGTACAATATAGAAATTTTAATAAAGAGTATTTTAGCAGGTATTATGATAGGAATAGGTGGAACAATTTATTTATCATTAGATAATAAAATTGTTGGTTCTATATTATTTGCTATAGGATTATTTATAATAGTAGTATATAGTTTTAATTTGTATACTGGTAAGATAGGTTATTTAATTAATAATTTTAATAAAAAATATATTAGAGAATTAATAATAACTTTGACGGGTAATTTTATTGGAACCTTTTTTGTTGGATTCATTTTAAAATATACTAGAATATATACTATGATTAGTGAAAAGGCTAAGACATTAGCAGATATAAAATTAAATGATACTTTAATTAGTATATTAATATTATCGTTCTTTTGTGGAATACTTATGTATCTAGCAGTAAATACATATAAAGAAGTAAAAGATATTGGTAAGTATCTAGCAGTATTTCTAGGAGTAATAGTATTTATATTATGTGGATTTGAACACTGTATAGCAAATATGTATTACTTCTCAGTATCATCTACTTGGAGTTTAAATACATTATTATATCTATTAGTAATGATACTAGGTAATAGTTTAGGAGGAATACTAATTCCATTATGTAATAAAGTAATAAAAAAGGGGTAGAAACCTAGTTTTTCTACTCATTTTTTATTCATTTTTTTAACATATTTTACAATTATGTTAAAATTTATTTATTTTTTAAGTATATCTAGTACATGAGAAGATGCTCCTAGTAGTTCTTCTCTTTCACATATAGATAAATGATATTTATAATATATTTCAAAAGTTTCCTCATCCATTTTATTAATAATTTTTCTTAAGTAGTCAGTAGGACCATCTTGCGATAGTATTTTAACTCTTTTTAAATTTAAAGTATCCTTATAATAATTAATATCATCTAATCTAACCATACTATATAAATCATCTTCATTAGGAGTAATATGAAAATTATAATCAATAAGATTATTTTTAATATCTTCTTTAATAGTATTTTCCATAAAACCATGAGTGATAATAGCATATTCATTCATATAATAACTAATAAAAATCAAGCCATTTTCTTTAACAATTCTTTTAGCTTCACTAAGAGCTTTTATTTTATCTTCATTACTAATCAAATGATACATAGGACCAAATAGTAAAACAATATCAAAAGTATTATCTTTAAATTTATGTAAGTCTATAGCATTACCTAAATAAGTTTTTACTTTATCACTATTTTTCCTTAATATCATTAAATTATGTTTTATTAATTCTACTGCTGTTACATCATAACCTTCATTAGCAAGAGGAATAGAGTAGGCACCAGTACCTGCTCCTATATCAATTATTTTAGGATTATCCATAGTATTTAAATATTCATGAATATATTTAGTAGCGGTCCTATATTCAATAATACCATGTCTTCTAGTTAATCTTTTATCTTCATTAAATTTATTATAATAAGTAATTAGATTCTTTTCATTCATAAAAATCACCTGTAAATATCATAAACTAATATTTTAAATAAGTAAATAAATTTACTTTAAAAAAAATAATATCTGTGATAAAATACTAAGAGAAAGAAGGAATATTATGATTTATTTTGATAATAGTGCTACTACATTTGTTAATCCTAAAGTATTAGAAACTTTTAATAAAGTATGTACTGAATATCCAGGAAACTCTAATTCTATTCATAGTCTTGGAGTTAAATCTAAGGAGTTAGAAGAATATGCTACTGAGAAAATTGCTAGATTATTAAATGTTAAACCTAGTGAGATTATCTATACATCAGGAGCATCAGAATCTAATAATACTGTTTTAAAAGGAGTTGCTTCCAGATATAAGAATCGTGGTAATCATATAATTACTACACATTTAGAACATTCTAGTACTATAGAAACAGTTAAATACTTAGAAAGTAAAGGCTTTATAATTGATTATGTTAAAATAAATAAAGATGGATTAATAGATTTAGATAATCTAAAAGAATTAATAAATGATAAAACCATATTAGTAGCTATTTCTTATGTAGATAGTGAACTAGGTATTAAACAAAATATAAAAGAAATAAAAAAAATTATAAATAATTATCCTAAATGTTATTTCCATGTTGATGCTACTCAGGCTATAGGTAAAATAAAAGTAGATTTTAATGATATGGATTTTATGAGTATGTCTGGTCATAAGATATTTGGTATGAAAGGAATAGGCTTACTT
>UMHK01042548.1_pt1 | contig 13511 bp, 10 predicted proteins | sample 1965521 | NCBI WGS metagenome assembly UMHK01 (sample SAMEA4836097, study PRJEB28245) | human gut metagenome | biome: gut microbiome; material: fecal sample | place: Denmark | collected 2008
AGACCATTTGCAAGCTGGTACCTATTGCCCGCATCGGAAATGTGAGGATGCAGGCGAATTCATACCTGTTGAAAGGTGTGACCGTTGAAGCCGCAAAGGTTGTAGAAAAAGTAGATAGACAAATCATCTTCCCTACAAAAGAGCAGGTGAAAACGGCTTCCAATGGTTATGATCTGTTGGACAACTTGTCTTTGCCTACCATTATCGTAAATCGAGCAGAACGCAAAGTTCTGTCATTAAAGGGCGGAGATGTGCAAATACGCATCAACGATGTCAAGGCTAGCATGCAAGATGTATTGGCTTTGCAGCCGGATGAAGTTACAAAGGTGGAATTCATCAATGTTCCAGGACTCAAATATGGAGACAGCAATCTGGATGCAGTCATCAACTACCAGGTCCGCCGACGCTATGCCGGTTATGTGGGTGGAGTTTCTACGATGCAAGGCACCAAGGCAGGTTTCAATAATAGCGATGGTTATTTCAAATACAATGTGAAGAAATCGGAATTCAGCATCAACTACAGTTTCTCCTATCGCTCGGTAGAGGAACGAAGCTATGAGAGTCTCGGTACTTATCATCTGCCCACAGGAGAAACTCTACATCGCAATTATTTAGGTTATGATTCTCCTTTCCTATACACCACCAATAATGTACAGTTGGGTTATAATCTTAGTGAGCCAGACAAATATACATTGAATGTACGGTTGAATTTCTACAATCACAACAGTCCTGTGAGAGGCATGAACCAGCTTTATCAGGAAAGCAGCAAGGCAAATCAATATCTGCAAAACAACAGAAAAATGCTGGAGCAGATTCCATCTCTGGACATTTATTATTCGCTCAACATGCCCCATGACCAGAACCTGGCTCTGAACCTGGTGGGTACTTACATCGGCACAGATTACCAGTATCGTATGAGGGAATATACGTTCAACAAATCGCCGGATGAATCTGTAAAGAACGCTCCGCTGACCGATTACAGTTATGATGCAACTGGTAGAAAGCGCTCTCTTATTGGTGAAGGAACATACAGCAAGAACTGGAAACAGATGGCTTTATCGGTAGGTGGACAATATAATATCAGCCACACAGATAACATCTATGTGGGAAGCAGTAATGCTGATACGGAATTGAAGTACAGCAATCTCTATCTTTTCACCCAGCTACAGGGACAGCAGAAGTGGTTCAGTTATCAGGTGGGAGTTGGCGCAACCAGATCCTCCATCCATCAGGGGGAGAACGGATACAGCAAATGGCTGTTTCGACCACAGGTAACTTTACAGGCAAAGGCTAGCGACCGTCTGAGTTTTAAATGGGGCAGCAAAATCACGTCAGACATCCCAAGCCTTTCCGACTTGAGCGAGTTGCGCCAATATTCCAACAGCTTTGAGGCGCGTGACGGCAATAGCGGTCTGAAACCATTTACCGGCTACAACAATACCTTGTCGGCTTCCTGGAACATTCCGCTGATGTCTGTGTACCTGGAGGGAAACTGGACGTATTACGACAAGCCTATAGCTACTTCTATCTTGCCCGAAAAGCGGGAGGATGGCTCTTATCTCTTTGTGAGCAAACCGGAGAATCAGAAGAGTCATGATTACAAGCACCTGCTGTTGACTCCTGAAGTTCACCTCATCAAGGATCATCTGGATTTGAACCTTATGTGCGAGTATCAGAATGTCAAGACAAAGGGTTTGGATTATTCCCACGAGTTCAATTACTTCAGTTATGGAGCAGAAATTCGGTACATGACGGGCAATTGGAACATTGGCTATGGTGCCTATAAGGTGGAAAAGAGTTTTTGGGGAGAAAAGACAAACGGCGGAGAGCCAACCTCCAATCTTGCCGTAACCTACAGTTATAAGAACTGGCAGTTTGGCGTTCTCGGATTATTCGTATTCTATCCTCATGGCTGCGTGTATAAGGATGAACTTTTCAACAAGTATGTGCAGCAGAAGAACAAGGTACGCCTTGCTGACCAGGGCAACATGCTTGTCTTTACTGCCAGCTTCAACTTCAGTCATGGCCGCAGATACCATACAGGCAGCCGTAAGCTGAACAATAGCGATAGAGATAATGGTATCAGATAGAATAGTTTTATATTTTCCTGAAATCACAAATAAGCAAAAGGCTGAACTTCCTAACCCGAAGTTCAGCCTTTTTGCATGTCATCAGTAATCCAAATACACATTTTATCGTTTATAGACGACAAGCATCATTTTTAGGGCAATTTTGCGCTGGGACGATTACCCTTCTAAGAGAAGAAAATAATATTTCCAGTTAGGAAAATAAAAATCTCTAACTGGGAAAATATTTAGGATGAAAATGACTCAAAACAGACAGCTGAAACTCACTTTCCGGTTTTTCCGGCTCTAAATCGGGCAATAGTCTCAGTTATCCCGTTTTTACTTGCATTTTTTAGGAGAACATGATTTTGTATTTCAGCAAGGTCTAAATCTACTTTAAAGCAAAAAACAAAGCAATTTTGAGGGTTTGGGAGACCTAAAAAGAATGCTTTTGTAAAATCTTTCGAATAATCTATAGGGCTGAGACCGAAAATAAAAAACTGCGAAACCTTCATAAGTCGTTGCTTTCTAGGGCATTAGATTATCGTCTCTTTTCCTTTTACTTGCTTCCATAGTCTCAGTCTCAGAGTCTCAGTTGTTTTTCAAGCACCCCCTCTTCTTCTTATATACTTATATATTATATATATATTAATATATAATTAATTAATAATCAATAAGTTATAAAGATAAAGAAAGAGAGAGAGCGGAAGAATGGTACCCCCTTTATTTATAACTGAGACTCTGAGACTGAGACTCTCTGCTCATCCCTAACAAAAAAGCAGAAGTCTGCCAGCATCCCTGCCAGCAGACTCCTTTTCCATAAACTGAACCTAAATTTTACACTTTCTTTTTCTAGGAAATGCAATTACAATGTAAACCTAAATATAACCTATTACCTTGATGAAACTTCTAATACGCTTTTCTCTATTATAACGCTTTGCAAATGAATACCTTCTTAAGACTATTCAGCAACAGCCTGCTGCTCTACAGCCTTGTCCGCAACAGTCTGCTCTGTAGACTCCTGCTGAGTATTCTCTACAGGTGCATCCTGAGCCTTTACTTCCTCTGTAGGCTGCGCATTCTCCACCTGCTCTACAGGAGTTTCGCTTGCCTTTGCCTCTGTTGAATCGGCTGGAGCTACTGTATCAACTGGAGCTACTTCAGAATTACCCATCATTTTGCTAGAAGCAAAAACATTACTTACTGAAACCATTACCATAGCTGCGATAGCTGCAAAAACGAACTTCTTCATAATCTTATCTTTTAAACTGTTATTACTAATATTGTTATTTACTTTCGTTGTGGATTCATTATCGAACCTGCTATTCATTATCACAAGATGCGTGCCAGAAAATGAGCAAACCGACTACTTCTCCTGATTATCAATCACTTATCATTTCCGTATCAAAAACAGAAAGTGGGGATAATGGGGAATGAGTGGGGAAAAAATCCACAAAAAAAATGGGGATTCCGTTCCAGATAACTTCCATTTTCCCCAAGAAACAGTTTTGTTTCACCCCGAATCCCGGATTTCTTTATTGCTTCAGATTCATTCCCAGCCATACAAGAGAGCATGGTTACCCCAAAAGAAAGCACAAAAGCTAGAAAAATGAAACAGATATAGCCCTCAAAAACGCTCCTTTTTGGAAGATACATTCCTTTTTCAAGTTATACGGAAGATTGATGATTACGTTAACAACTTGATAATGAGCCTTCTAGAAGAAAAGAAAGCGTTCCCGTTCCAGTTGTTCCAATTATTTTTTCAACATATCCCTCCTACCCCTATTTTTATATATATTTATATCTATTATATATATAATTAATTAATAATCAATAAGTTATATAATACAAAGAAGTAAAAAAGAAGAACAAACTGAAGATGCATACCCACTCAAAATTAATTGGAACAACTGGAACAACCGGAACGCAGCCAACCGGAGCAAGCTAATTGGAACGCAGCCCCCAAGGAAATCCCCTTTTCTCTAGAAGGCAAGACCTATCCATTTGCTTTTCACCTTAGGAACAGAAAATCATAGGAAAAACATTAATTTTCCTTAAACAAGCCACCTTCTAGGATTATTTCAAAGTATAGTTAGAAATATTTTCGTATCTTTGCAACCGAAAGTCCCTTGGAAAAGTGGCAGAACAGAGCAAAAAGTCCCTTGAAAAACGTGCATGAATTCAAGAAAAGTCCCTTAAAAAACGTGCACAGCATAAAGGGCAATACATCATAAATCATTAGAAAACAGATGTTTAAACGAAAAATCGAGAAATATCTCAAAGAATGGAAAAGTGATGAGCACAAAATGCCTCTCATCATCAAAGGATGTCGCCAATGCGGAAAGACATTCTCTGTACTCGATTTTGCCCATAAGAATTATGAGCATGTTGTGTATATTGACTTTTTCCAGCACCCAGAATACAAGTCGGTATTTGATGGTGGCCTGGACATCGATCTTCTCTGCATGACACTTTCTACCTTAATACCTGATGCCAATTTCGTATCGGGCAAAACCTGTATCATCTTTGACGAGATACAGGAATGCCCACGTGCTCGCACAGCCTTGAAATTCTTCAAGACTGATGGCAGATACGATGTCATCGGTACGGGTTCCCTGCTGGGAGTCAGCGGTTACCATACCAATGCTTCGTCAGAGGCTCCAATTCCTGTTGGTTACGAGACTATCATAGACATGTATCCAATGGATTTTGAGGAATGGCTCTGGGCAAATGGCATTAAGAAAATGACCATCGACTACCTGCATCGCTGCCTGGAAGAAAAGACTCCAGTACAAGAAGCCATCCACGAAAGAATGCGCCAACTGCTGCTGCAATATTGCATTGTTGGCGGAATGCCAAGAGCCGTGAGCGTATTTATGGAAACTCATAATATGCAAAACGTGCTACGGATGCAGCAAGCCATCATCGAAGAATACAAAGTAGATATGCTGAAATATGCTCCACAAGCAGACAAGTCGAGAATCAGAGAATGCTTCGAGTCAATTCCACGTCAACTGAGTAAGGAAAACAAGAAATTCGCATACGCCACAGTACGATCCAACGGAAGAGGACGTGACTATCAGGGCAGTTTGCAATGGATAGAAGATGCTGGCATTATCCGCCGTTGCTACAACCTGTCAGCGCCCGAACTCCCACTTGATGGCAACTCCATTCCCGACCAGTTTAAAGTTTACATGGCAGATACAGGGCTTTTCATCAGTATGCTCGAACCAGGAACGGCAGCTGACATTCTACAAGGCAATCTCTATGGATACAAGGGAGCCATTTTTGAAAATCTGGTAGCCGACATTTTTGGCAAGATGAATCGCCAACTCTATTATTTCCGCAAGGACTCGGGTTTGGAAATCGACTTTGTTACAAGATACGAAGGCAAATGCACGCTGGTAGAAGTAAAGGCGAGCAACGGAAACATTAAAAGTGCCAAGACCATCCTTTCGAACCCCGAAAAGTATCACGTATCTCAAGCCATCAAACTGGGAGATGTAAATGTGGGAACAGCCCCACAAACACACATTTTTCCCCTCTACATGGCTTTTCTGCTGAAAAACAAATAATCTTCATTAAAATATCGGAATCCTAAGAATAATCCCGACAGAAATGATTAATTTTGCAAACAAAAACAGAATACTGTAGATAAATGCAGAGGATAACGCATAAGAGAATCAGAATTTCCTGGCTGCTGCTATTGGTTTACCTGCCGATGCTGCTTGCCGTTACGTTTCACCACCATGGTGAAGCGCAGGGAACTCATGCAGATTTCTATTGTGCCGATTGTGCCCATCATGTTCATCACGACGGACATCTGATAGCCCTGCAGAATACCATGCACGACTGTGTGCTTTGCCAATTGCAAAGCACTCCTTATCTGGCTCCATCCCTCGTGGTTTGGGTTGCCATCGCCGTGCTCCATCTCTCCCCTCGCCGTGCCTTCTGCTCTCCTTGCTTGTGCAGGGCGAAGGGGGTAAAATCTACCCGTGCCCCACCTTATTCTCTGTTTTTATAAATAATTGAATATTAACAGAATAAGGTAACAAATAACATAATGAGAACAATATTGAAATCAATATTGCTGATGAGTCTGTGCTCATCGGCAACAGCCCCTGCTATGGCTATAAACAGAGCAAATCATGATAAGAAGGACGCAAACATTCATGAAGAGGAAGCAAGCGATTCTACCAGACACCAGCCGCTGACGGAATCGAGCGTGAAACTGAACGAAGTGGTGGTAACAGGCTTGACGGGCAGCCAGAAACTGAAACAATCGCCGGCACCTATCTCCTTCGTTTCTGCCCGCCAGCTCGAAATGCAACCTTCTACCAACATCATCGACGCTATCGCTCACCAGCCAGGCGTTTCGCAGATTACCACGGGAAGCGGAATTTCAAAGCCCGTGATCCGTGGCCTGGGCTATAACCGCGTGGTAGTGGTAAACGATGGAATCAGACAGGAAGGACAGCAATGGGGCGATGAACACGGAATAGAAATCGACCCCGCTTCGGTTCATTCCGTAGAGATTCTGAAAGGTCCGGCAAGCCTCATGTATGGATCGGATGCGATGGCAGGCGTCCTCATCTTCCACTCCGCTCCTACCCTTGCCAAGGGCGACATGAGAGCAAATTTCTCAACGGGTTATCAAACCAACAACGGACTTTTTGATTATTCGCTCAACTTTGCCGGCAACCAGGGCGGCTTTGTCTGGAATACCCGCTACAGCGGAAAAATGGCGCATGCCTATAAGAATAAATACGATGGCTATGTATTCGGTTCATCACTCAGAGAGCAAGCATTCTCGCAGCTTCTAGGCTGGAACTACCGCCAGGGGCATTCGCATCTCACACTCGATTATTATCATCTCACTCCGGGCATCGTAGAGGGAGAAAGAGATGAGAAAACGGGCGAACTGGAAGTTCCCGATGACTACGATGCCAAGAGTTACGGCAAGCCGATACCTTATCAGCAGATTCATCATTACAAGGCTGTACTTGATAATTCCTGGTTCCTGGGCGACGGCAATCTGAAATTCCTCCTGGGGTATCAGCAGAACCGCCGTCAGGAGTTTGAGGAGGAAGAGAATCCGAAGGAATGCGGACTCGATTTCATGCTCCATACCATGAATTACGACCTGCATTATCTCTCGCCGGAAATGAATGGATGGAAATTCTCTACGGGCATCAACGGCATGTGGCAGCAGTCGATTAATAAAGGTTCTGAATTTCTGATTCCAGCCTATCATCTCTTCGATTATGGTGTATTTGCCACGGTGAGCAAGGAGATAGGCAAACTGAACCTGAGCGGCGGCATCAGATACGATCATCGCCATCTGCACAGCGAGGCTTTGAGAGAAGAGGATGATGCTGAACCGCATGGTTCTGGCTTGAATGATTCTTTCCGCTTCCAGGCCTTTAAGCGCAGCTTTGAAGGAGTAACCGGAAGCATCGGATTGGCTTATGAAATCCTGCCCGATTTCAATCTGAAGCTGAACCTGGCAAGAGGATTCCGTGCTCCGAACATCAGCGAATTATCATCGAATGGTGTACACGAGGGAACCCAGCGATACGAATTGGGAAATACCAGTCTGAAGCCGGAAAACAGTTGGCAATTCGACCTTGGTCTGGATTATTCTTCGCCTATCATTTCGGCAGAGCTCTCGCTGTTTGCCAATCGCATCAACCATTACATCTATAGCGAGAAGTTGGCAAATGAGAACAATCAGCCTGTCCTCATCGACGACACGCCAGCCTATCAGTTTACTTCGGGCGACGCCCGCATTCTGGGTGGTGAGGCGAGCATCGACATCCATCCTGTGGAGCATCTGCATATCGGCAACACCTTCTCGTATGTCAACTCGGTTCAGTTGCATCAGCCATCCGAATCAAAGTATCTGCCATTCACCCCAGCCCCTCGCTGGGTTTCGGATGTAAGGTATGAGTTTGTCTGCGACGGCAAGACTTTCGACCATCTCTTCGTAAAGCTACAGATGGATTGCAATCTCCGCCAGAACCATTATTTCGCAGCCAACGATACGGAGACCGCTACGCCATCGTACACCTTATTAAATATGTATGCCGGTACCGACGTGAAGCTCCATGGCAAGCGCCTTCTCTCGCTCTATCTTTCGGGCGAGAACCTTACCAACCGTGCTTACCTGAACCACCTGAGCCGTCTGAAGTATCTTGACGTAAACCAGGTTACAGGCAGAAGAGGCGTTTACAATATGGGCCGCAACTTCAGCATAAAGATAGTGGTTCCGATAGAGCTGTAATTCCCCTTTTAGGATAAGCAATTCCTCATCAGGAATCAGAATTTTGAATAAACAAGTGCCGATAAGGATGCCAAAAGCTGCCGGAAAAGCAACTTTTGGCGCCATTATCGGCATTTTTTCGTCTAATTATTAGACAAACATTACCACTTTTCTATGATATTTCGTAACTTTGCACCATGATTAAGAAACAAGGAACGATATTGATTGTTGATGACAACCGCAACATTCTTACTACGGTAAGGATGCTGCTGGAACCCATATTCGATGGCATCATCACCATCGCCAACCCTAACTCCATCCCAGCCAAGCTGAGAGAGGAGCACCCCGACGTGGTGCTGCTCGACATGAACTTCTCCAGCGGAATCAATTCGGGAAACGAGGGATTGTACTGGCTCAGGGAAATTAAGAGCCTCAGCCCGAAAACCGAAGTGGTGCTCTTTACCGCCTACGCCGACATCCAACTTGCCGTAACAGGCATCAAGGAAGGTGCCGCCGACTTCATCGTGAAGCCTTTTGAAAACGAGAAGATGATCCGCACGCTGGTAGAGGCTAGGGATAAGAACAGGGCTGTGGATAACGTTATTAACAGGAATGGTGGAAAACCTGGTGGAAAAGATGCGCAAAGCGCTATGTATTGGGGAGATAGCGAAGTTATGAACAATTTGAGAAGTATTGTGGAAAAGGTTGCTGCAACCGATGCAAACATCCTCATTACGGGCGAAAACGGAACGGGTAAAGAGGTGTTAGCTAACGAGATACATCGTTTATCCACAAGATGTGGAAAGAAAATGCTGCCTGTGGATATGGGAGCCATTACGGAAACCCTTTTCGAGAGCGAACTCTTCGGTCATGTGAAGGGTGCTTTTACCGATGCCAAGGTGGATAAACCGGGCAAGTTTGAGCTTGCCGACGGCAGCACCATCTTCCTGGATGAAATAGGAAACCTATCCTACAGTCTTCAGGCAAAACTCCTTACCGCCCTGCAACGCAGAAGCATCGTAAGAGTGGGCGGAAGTAAGCAGATTTCCATCAACGTACGACTGGTTTGCGCCACCAACCGCAACCTGCAGCAGATGGTAAACGATGGCGAATTCAGAGAGGATCTGCTCTATCGCATCAACACCATCCATCTGGAATTGCCTGCCCTGAGACAGAGAAAATCAGACATCGTTCCGCTGGCAGAAAGATTCCTCCATCAATATGGCGATTTATATAATAAGGTGAATCTCCGTTTTTCGGAAGAGGCTGAGAAAAAACTTACCAGTTTGCCATGGTACGGAAACATCCGTGAACTTCAGCACGCCATCGAGAAAGCCGTGATTCTGTCTGATGGCGGAATGATTTCTGCCGAAGATATTGACGGCGGAAACCAGCAGAGAAAAGAGAAGCCCCTGGAAGAGGTTCAGACGCTCGACGAGATGGAAAGCCGAATGATAGAGAAAACCATCAGGGAATGTGAAGGAAATCTGTCGGTAGTAGCCGCAAGACTGGGCATTTCCCGCCAGACGCTTTATAATAAAATTAAGCGATATGGATTATAAACTAATTATAATTATCGTGCTTTTGCTCGTGGCTGTAGTGGGTTACATTCGCCTCTACCGCCACTATCGCCGAAACATCAAGAAGGTAACCTTTCTTTTTGATGCGATAGATAATGGGGATTTCTCCTTCAGTTTTCCTACGGAGAAGAGGTTTAAGGAGGATAAGATTCTGCATCAATCCCTCAACCGAATCAAGCTCTTCCTGCAGCATACGAGAGAGGAGCAGATGGATCGGGAGAAATATTACGAGCAGATTCTGAATGCGGTGGATACGGGCATCCTGGTGGTGGATAGTCACGACAACATCCTGCAGCACAACCAGGCAGCCCTCCGATTGCTCGATACGGATGTGCTTACCCACATGAACCAGGTAAAAGGAAAGCTGAAGGATGAACACCTGGCAAAGCATGAGACGCAAGCCATGCTGAAAGACAAGCACGTGCGCATCATCGCCCTGAGCGACGTGAGCCACGAACTGAGCAATCAGGAGGTGGATTCTTGGATCAAGCTGATTCGTGTGCTGACCCATGAAATCATGAATACCATCACGCCGGTTACTTCGCTGAGCGAGACTCTGCTTACCCGGGTTACAGAGGATAAAGACCTGAAGCAAGGCTTGGAAACCATCCACAAAACAGGAACCGAACTGTTGGCTTTCGTCAACAACTATCGCCGTTTCACCCATGTTCCCCAGCCTCAGCCTGCCCTCTTCTATGTGGAACCATTCCTGGAAAGAATGGCGTTGCTCTGTAACCACGAAGTAGAGATTTCGGTTTCTCCCAAGGATTTGCTGGTTTACGCCGACGAGAGCCTCCTCTCTCACGTAGTAACGAATCTTCTGAAAAATGCCGTAGAAGCTTTCAGGGAAAAGGAAAGAGAAGACAAGCAGGAATGCCGCTCCGCGGATTTGCAATCCGCGGCAAGCAAGAAGGCATTTATCCGTCTCCAAGCCTATGCCAATGCCCAGGAATCCATCATCATCGACGTGAGCAACAACGCCGGTCTCATCGCCGAAGATGTAGCCTCCCACATTTTCATCCCGTTCTTCACCACGAAGCCGGAAGGAAGCGGAATCGGTCTCTCCCTCTCCCGCCAAATCATGCGAGTAAGCGGCGGCAGCCTCTCGCTCCATCAGGACAAGGCACAGGGAATCATCACCTTCCGCATCATCATTCCATAGCATAAGCACATTTTTTGAGAGAAAAGTTTGGTGTTTATCCGTAAAAATCGTATCTTTGTCCCCACAAATACAGAAGATTATGGCATTCGAAAAGGAAATCAAGAAATACGAGGATTTGAGAGGAAAATATCAAACCCTTATCATCAATAAAATGGATAGAGAAGAGTACATCAAATATAATGAAGTACTCTTCTCTACTTTTTCGTGCGCCATTGAAGGCAATTCATTCTCCGTAGATGATACCCGGGAACTGAAGGAGAAAGGCCTGGGGATGATTCCTGCCGGAAAGACTCTCTTCGAGGCTTTCGAAATGCTTGATCACTTCGAAGCCTTTGAGTACATGATGCAAAACACGCAGCATCCACTCGACGAGAATCTTCTGAAAGAAATCAACAGGCGGATTACCAGTCATACGCTTTCCTACCGTTCTCCAGAAGCTATTCCGGGCGAATACACCACCACAGACATGGCAGCAGGCGATACGGTATTTGGCGACCACGAAGAACTCATCGCCAGAGTTCCCAAACTGTTGGAATCTACCGAAAAAGCCATCGTTTCGGCAGCCGTTCATCCCATGATTCTTGCCGCCCGCTTCCATGGCTTCTACGAATATCTTCATCCGTTCCGTGATGGGAATGGAAGAACAGGACGACTCATCAGCAACTACATTCTCTTAAGATTGAATCATCCTCTCCTCATCATCCCATCCGAAGCCCGACAGGAATACATTTCTGCCCTCCGTATGATTCGTACGGAAGCAACAGACGAGCACCTCATCCGCTTCTTCTTCAAGATGGCAATACAGAGAATGGAAGAAGAGCTGAAGCAGAAAGAGGCTAACACCAAGCGATTTATGACATTCCTCTTCTAATATGCTCAAACATTTTGCGGATTTCGGCACATTCACGCTAAAACATTTTGCGGATTTCGGCAAAATAAGGTTAAAACATTTTGCGGATTTCGGCAAAAGTCTTATCTTTGCACACGTAAATCATTAATTATAAGCAAAATATGGAGCAAACAAATTTATTCAAAAGAAAAATATACCAAGAGATGCTCAGATGGAAAGAAGAGCGACAGGGAGAAACCGCCCTATTAATAGAAGGAGCGAGACGAATCGGCAAGTCTACCATCGTAGAAGAATTCGCAAAAAACGAATATTCTTCGTATATATTGGTGGATTTCTCGAAGACAGCTACCGAAATCAACGACCTGTTCAATGACCTATCTGACCTGAACTATATATTCCTACGTTTACAGCTTAACTACAACGTCAGTTTGAAGGAGCGCAAATCCCTCATTATCTTTGATGAAGTGCAAAATAATCCTAAGGCACGACAAGCCATCAAGCATCTAGTAAAAGACCATCGATACGACTATATAGAGACTGGCTCACTCATCTCCATCCGCAAGAATGTACAAAACATCATCATTCCTAGCGAGGAGACACGAATCACCATGCACCCAATGGACTTCGAAGAGTTCAGATGGGCCATGGGTGACAACGTCTCATTTACTCTGCTAAAAACTGTACTTGAGAAAAAACAACCTCTCGGCGAAGCAATCCACCGTAAACTGATGAGAGACTTCAGACTATACATGCTGGTCGGTGGAATGCCACAAGCCGTAGACAAATACATCAAAACCAACGACCTTAGCGCAGTAGACACCGTGAAGCGGGACATCATCGCCCTTTACGAAGAAGACCTCAGAAAAATAGATACGTCGGGCAAAGCAACCGCTATGTTCGACGCCATACCTTCACAACTGAGCAAGAATGCCTCACGATATACTATCTCGACTGTCATCCCTGGAGAAAAGCAAGACAGGATAATCGACATTGTCCAACTGATGGAAGAATCCAGAGTGGCAAACATAGCCTACCACTCCAACGACCCCAATGTTGACTTAGCCCTTACAAAAGATTTGCAACGATATAAGATGTATACTTCAGATACGGGACTCTTCGTCACATTGGCTTATAAGTCTAAGAAATTCACAGACAATATCATCTACAACAAATTGCTGAGCGACAAATTAGACACCAATCTAGGGTACATCTATGAGAATGTAGTGGCTCAAATGCTCAGAACTTCCGGCAAAGACTTGTATTACCATACCATACCCAAGCATGACGGCAAAGGATATTACGAAATCGATTTTTTGCAGGCAGATGGGAGCAAGATAAGTCCTATAGAAGTAAAGTCTTCTGGCTATAAGTCTCATGCTTCACTCGATCAGTTTTCCGAGAAATACAGTTCTAGAACAGGGCACAAATACTTAGTTTACACCAAGGACTTGAAAAAAGATGGCAATGTGCTCTGCCTACCTATATATATGGTACCTTTACTCCCATAAGACAAGATTTTACTCATCCACTATCTGTCCATCAAACAACCGGATGGTGCGATGGGCTATCTTGGCATCATGCTCATTATGCG
>UMHK01011946.1_pt1 | contig 13493 bp, 16 predicted proteins | sample 1965521 | NCBI WGS metagenome assembly UMHK01 (sample SAMEA4836097, study PRJEB28245) | human gut metagenome | biome: gut microbiome; material: fecal sample | place: Denmark | collected 2008
CTGCCCGCATTCTCACAAGCCAAATATTATTGGCGCTGCCGTAACGGTCATTCGTACAAGGCTTCCCCCGCCTACCTTATGCGCCATAAAATCCGCTGTCCTCTTTGCGCGTCGTTCGGCTTTAAATATCCGCTGCTTGCAAAGGAATGGCACCCGACAAAGAACGGAGATAAAACACCGTTCGATTATCTGCCCGGGTCAAGAAAACCCGTTTGGTTTAAATGCTCGGTATGCGGAGAGGAGTATAAGCGCTCTATTTACGATCTATGCAAACGGAAATCCAAAACCTGTCATCCGGGTAAAAAGCCTTAATCTACACCGCTGCTCAATTCATTAGGGTTTATTATAATAATGCTTTTATTATTTTCCTGCGCATACCGAACAGTAGATCCGGTTCCGCTTGCAGTTCCGTCTCATACGGCGATAAGATAATCGCAGCTATCCACCAAATAACGGTTTCGCTTTTGCATACAGTCGCGTGTATATTCTTTCTGTAGCATTGTTTCAACATCGCATTGCGCAAGAATTTTATAATACCTGTCGCGTAGAGCTTCCGACCACCGTATTGCTTGCGTTTCGCAGGGAATTGCCGCCTCCAATGTAACGTCCGGATATTTTTCGTCACGGAGTTCAATAACAATTTCCGCAAAGAAAAAATCCACACCGATTGCCATACCCGAAACAAACCATGTTACGCCTTTCTTAATAATATTTTCAACGCATTCATACAGCCTTTCCTTTAAGTCTATACATCTCTCATCCATCTCATTGAAACGAAATGGTAAATTTTGCAGTCTATGACCCGTGCAAGCGCAAACCAACTCTTTCATTTACGACACCTCTGATGCCTGTTATGCAATTATTGTAATCGTTATACAAGTATTATAACACATTTATTTGTCGAAGTGTGTAGAAATTTGCGGAAAAAGAAAAATCTGCGAAAAACGCAGATTCTCATAAAACACATATTAACTTTCATCTCCCGGCATTCTCTACCAAGGTATCTACAACAGCTAAAATTCTGTTTTGCTCTTCCGGTGAAAGCTTCTCTATTTTCTCGGACAGGCGGCTGGATTTTATCATGTAGCCCTTATCTATTACATCGCAGAATAAATCGTCCGCCGTACAGCCGAGGCAGTTGATTATCATAACGAGTGTTTCGATCTGTACACGGTAAACGCCGCGTTCAATTGCGGATAAATGATTTTTGCTTATACCCAGCTTTTCGGAAAGCTGTTCTTGCGTCAGCTTGTTTTTCTTGCGCTGCTCTTTTATTCTTTTTCCAATCAAAACCTCTATCAATTCCATTACCTCTCTCATTGTGATACGATTATTGTAATGGAAAGGCAATAAAATATACACACCGCCGCACAATTATATAAATTGTATAGCAATTATTTTTACAAAAAATTACTTTTCATAAATAGCCAACCGTGAGATTTTTTCAAGCTCGTGCCTCTCTATGTATAATGCCGCGGACTCACGGTCGTCAAAAGAAACCGCCTCGCCTATATCGTCTGTGCAAAAGGAGCTTCTGCCCGCCAGCTGATATTCAGAGCCTGTATTTATCATAACATAGATCTTCCGCATATTCGTATTCCCCTAAATCTTTATTTCCGACAGACACACAAAAACAACCGCCGCTTAGACGGTTGCCATAAATTGCTTTGTTTAATGTTGTTTCGCAACAGAAAGAATTATATCATATAAACCCGTCCTTTTCAACCTTAATTATATCAGGAAGGTAAATAATTCTTGCAATATTTTTCGGTTCTGTTTTTAAAATCCGTTTTGCATGAGATAATGTACTCCGAGGGATCGCCAAACATTATAATCATACCGAATTTATCTAAAATACATATTCCTGCCGTTTCGCATATTTCATCATAAATTTTTTCTATCGCTTTTTTCTTATGCTTCCATTTTGAAGCAAGGCAGCAGTATTCGCTCGATAGGACTACCGCACCGTTTTCGTATACTTCTACCGATTTTAATTTGTCTTCGTTATAAATAAATTTAATACTTCCGGCATATTCGGAAAAATCGCTCTGTTCGTCTGTTTCGCTTTTTGAAAAGCAGCTCGGCAACCTCATCTTTGAAAATAAGAGCAGCTTATGTACTTCTTCGTATGTACTGTTAAAATTTATCCTTATATCATTCACCTCAAACCACTTATACGGAAACAGACAAATTTCCCCACCTTTTATATTATTCATACTGACAAATGCCTCCAGACCATAATAATTCAGTTCGCTACTATACTATATTTTATAGAATATAATTCTGTATGTCAATGTAAATATATATTTATTTTCCGTATTTTTAAAATATGTATAGAGTACAATTATATACGGTGATGTATATTATGTATGAAGAAATGTTTAAAAAGAGGTTTATCGAATTAAGACAGCAAAAGAATGTATCCGCGCGCGATATGAGTTTAAGCTTAGGACAGTCAGAATCGTATATCAATAAAATTGAAACTACCGACGCTCTGCCATCTATGACCGTTTTCTTTTATATCTGCGAATACTTTAACATCGAACCCGCAGAGTTTTTTGACGTATCTATTAAAGCGCCCAATTGCCTTAATGAAACAATGGGAAATCTTAAAGGCTTAAATTCGGAGCAGCTTGAGCACATAAACGCTATTGTTCGGGATATGAAAAGATAAAATATCTCTATCTAAAATTTCAAATTCCCGAACCTGTTTCAAATCATAATTTGATTATATAAAAAATTAGCGGCAGGAAATTACTTCCCGCCGCGTTTTGTTATAAAATTTTTAATTTTATAATAATGATGAACATTTTATTTACCGATTGTAATTACAGTCATAAGCGTCTTTTTCTGCTCATTCGCCGGTAATTTCAGTTTTCCGTTTTCTGTTAAATGCTTTAATACATACAGAATAAACCACGGGTCTGAAAAGAAAATGTGCTGCAAACCGTAAATTCTGGCTTTATGCAGATGCGGCGGCGTTTTGGCAAGAACAGCACTGATAAATTTATCCCTAAGCCGACACATTTCTTCCCAATGCTTTTCTTTAATTTTTTCGCCCACCGCAAACAAAGCCCCCGCTATATCTTGGTTTTCAAGAATAACAGCCTGCGGAACAATTTTTGTATCGCCGTTTTTATTAAGCACAGAAATATAACCCCGTTCTGCGAGCCGTGCATATTCGGCGGCAGATAACTCGGTATCGTTCAGCCAGCGTTTTAAAAGCATTAAATCTTGTGTTGAATTTGACGGATAATCTTCACCTATCCTCTTTTCGGACCATTCGCTGTCACATTGCCAAAGCGTCAGATTTTCATAGCTGTTCCAACAACAACCGCAAAACTCACTCATAATGTCGGCGTATTTAGGTTTCTGAGCATTAGGATTAACTACATCGGCAGAGCAGATGTTATGTCCGCCGTCGGGTCTGATTGTTGCCGCTTCCTCAAAAGAAACATTTTCCTTATACAAATGCTCTCCGCTGTTTGCTATAATATACGGAATCAGCGACCAAAGCAAAAAGTTTTCATCCTTCGGCGGATCGGCTGTCATCGAAATATTGCCGTATCTTCCGCCCAAAATGCGGTCGTCCTTTAACAACCCGCTGCCGCATAAGGTATCGAACAGCTCATCGGCAAATAATGCGGTTGCTTTCCCGTACATTTCATCGTGGAGCCTAATAATTTCCGCATCCGCTTCATCTATGATAATGTTAGAAATGAATTTGTCGCCTTTTTTCAAAAGAAAACCGTATTCATAAAGAAATTCCGCTTCACTTTCGACGTATACGGGTGATACACCGAGTTCATCGGCTATTTCATTTACCGATTTGTAGCTGTTTCTTACAGAATAAGCTATGTTTTGCGATAATGCGCTGCGAAAGAAGTTGGCATTGTTCCCCTTCGTCCCGGCAGAGCCGTTGCAGCAGATTCTTGTGAGTCTAATGGGATTAAATTTAAGTTCCCCATAATTACGCGTCATATTTACCCCTCTTTTCAATTCCTTCTTGGCTTCAAACAAATGCCACTTAACCGTGCCGATAGGAATATTCAGTTCGCTTGCAATATCCGCCTGTTTTCGTTTTTCAAAATAATAGGCTATTACAATGTGCCGCTGCAGCTTTGTAAGGTAAGCGATTTCCGACTGTAAGCGGGAAATTACAATTTCGGATTCATCCGCACTTTGCAAATCATCCGTAACAGACAGCCGCTCCGAAGCATCGTCAATTGAGACAGTCGCTGTGCTTTTTGCAGTGTCGCGGTAATAATTACTGAGAGCATTATGCGCTACCGTCCAAATGTATTTATCTACATCCACGACATCATCTTTTGTAAGTAGTGTTCTAAACACTTTGGCGGCAATTTCCTGTGACAAATCTTCTGCGTCCTGAATACTGCGGCAGCGCTTGAGCGCAAATCCGAAAACAGGCTTTAAATATTCGGTTATGATTTTTTCGGCATCGATTTCGTTCATTTGTTTTGTCCTTTCGAAAGCTTTCAACTATATAGACACGGAAGTTTGAAAAGGTTGGAACTCTTTTATAAATTATTGATTATAATGAGTATAACATATCCGTTTACCGCTATGCAACCATTGGTTGAGCGAACAAGTTTTAAAATGCCGTTCACGATATGAACTTAAGTTTAGGGTAATCGGAATCATACATTGTTCGTGATATGAAAAAATAAAAATTTCTTTATCTGTAATTTCAAATTTCCGAACCTGTTTCAAATCATAATTTGATTATATAAAAAATTAGCGGCAGGAAATTACTTCCCGCCGCGTTTTGTTGCAGAATTTTTAGTTTAAAAATAATAATGCTTTCTATAAACAAGAAGATTGAAGTAGGTTTTATCTTTCAACCACCAGCAATACACCCTCCGGACAGATTCTTTGTTGAGGCTCTGTTAGCAGATCTTCGGCAATGCACTTTTCAATCAGATCGTTCAAAAGGTTGATACCGGAAACCAACAGGTTATATGATTTGTATTCATTTAAAAGGTGCTTTTGAATGTGCGAAAGCATATAGGCATACATCTCTTCGGCAATCTCTTTTGCAATATCCTCAATGGAGTCATAGTACTCACAAAGAAGATTGCGGAAATTCTCCCAGTCCTTTTGTTCAATCGCAACGATCCGCGGCTCTAAAATTTCCCCGTTTTTTCTTAAAAAGCCGCATTCAATCGCTTTTGCAGCAATTTCTCTTTGCGTTTCATCAAGCGTATTTATATCCATTCCACCGATTGCTTTCAGTGTTAACCGCAACTTTTCGTCGTTGGTGATCGTTTGGCCGCAATAAAAGTGTCTGTCCATTCTTTTGCCGTAAATATTGCGTATAAAAACATAAGAATAGCCACAGAAATCGTGCGTTTCGTTGCCGTCGCAGCCGTAAAACCGGGCACTGTAAGACGCACCGTATGGAATGGCGACACCGACAGTAGTAAATTTTCGTTGAGGTTGCTTTACCTCCTTGAAATACTCCGTTTCAAGAATTTCGTCCACACGCTCTTTAAGGTGCCAGACCGATTCGCTTATAAGCGTCCAAAGAATAAACCGCAAATCGGTCTGGCGGCTCAAATAGGGAAAATTCAAAAATTCCTCGCGGTGCGATTGCAAGTGATTTTTCAGCTTTTCACACAGCTTGTCTAAATGCTTTGTATAAATTTTTCCCGCTTCGTTAAACTCGCTGTTTTCCACAATAATCACATTTGAAATATATTTGTCACCCATTTTGCGCAAAAGTCCGTAGCTGCCATTTTCGCCTTTCAGCTGAATTTCCAGCTCGTCCTCAATATATGGCATGGGTACGCAAAGCTCATCGGAAAGTTCCTTGGCGCTTTTTGCCTTATCCTTACAAGCATAAACAAGATTTTGTGATAAAATTCGCTCCGCTTTTGTTCGCGGATCATTGCCGCAGGGATTCCCCGTTCCAATAAACGCTAAGGACTCCGGTTTTAAGGACAAATTTCTTTCGCTCATACTTTCAACCTCTTTTCTGACGGTATTTCGTGCAAAAAACAAACGCTGCTTTACGGTAGTTTCGCCTATACCGAGCTTTTTTGCTATATCTTTTACCTTCATTTCATCAAGATAGTAAAGCACCATGACCTCTCGGTAAGCTTTGGACAGAAAAGAAATTTCCGCGAAAATTTTCCTTATTTGTTCCTGCGCGGCTGTTTCTTCGATAAAACTATCAATTTCATTCTCTTTTGCCGCGATTGCATAATCACCGTTTTCCATGCTGATTGTTAGCCGTACACTGTTTCTCTTTTCGCAGTAATCGGCATAAACTCTGCGCGCAACAGTCCACACAAAAGCATAAAAATTCTCAATTTGCTCTTGCTTATGTACGGCTGATATTACGGTGAGAATGATATCCGAGCATAGATCCTCCGCCTCATAAGAAGTGTTAGATCTTCGGTAGGAGAATTGATAAATTTTATCAAGAAACTCTTTATCACCAATTAGCTTTAATATTTCGTTTGTTTTCATTTCGCACCTTAAATTTCATAATGATCATTACGCCTATATAGTCGGTAAAAGTAGAGGCTGGTTAGGCGGAAATTTAAAATTATTTAATTTTTTCTTCAAGGTAATGAAGTATGCGTTTAAATTTATCTTCTTCAGCATAAGGCTTTAATGTTTTTGACATAGTAATAAAACTATAATATTTTTCATAGTCGGATGCAGGAGCACTGATTGACATTGTATTTCTGTCAAATGTTAAACCATCGAATAATGGTGACGAATACTTATGGCCGCTACCTTTTAATTCAGCTTCTATTTCTTCGTATATCTGTATAACCTTTTCCATAGCGTTAAACATTTTTTCTTTATTTTGGAGTTTTGCGTATGCCATGCTTAAATCCTCATAAGCGCTTGCTTTAAAATAAAGAGGATATCCCTCATCGCCAAGAGCTTTTATAATATCTAAAGCTCTATTACAAACGTCAATTGCAATTTCGGGATCGCCCCAAAGGTAATGGTGTTTTGAAATACACAAAATATCGATCAAAATAGATTCAGAATGTGCAAGTATGCATTCCGATTTATAACTGGCACGTTCTTTCGCAGGAACGGAAAGACTTAACAATTCTCTCTTGGAATAGGCTGTGTCGGGCAATAAATTCGCAATCTCTAAAACTTTTTCTCTCTTTCCGCAAAAAGAGTATGCAAATGCTAAATTAACAATAGTGCTATGCCGTATTTTATCAATATTGCAATCCCTTAAAATTAAATTTGCCTTTTGTTCAATATCAGAAAGCCATTGATCATTATCCTCATAAACCATCACTTTGTATTTGATTAAATCACTAAGCAATTTATGTTCGTTAGGGTATGTCTGTAATGCTTCTTCAATAATAGCAATACTTTTAGTAATTTCCCCTATATGCGTATAACTACGTGCTACTTTTAGAACATTTTCTATTATCTCACTCTTGTTATCAAGTGAAATATCTAAAAGGTAATCCGAGGTTACACCAAAAAAATTAGATAATGCGGGAATAAGAGATAAATCCGGCAGAGCTAAACCGTTCTCCCATTTACTAACTGCTTGGTAAGAGATGTTAAGGTAATCTGCCAACTTTTCCTGGGTTACATCCTGAGATTTACGCAGTTCCTTTATTTTTTCGCCAATCTTTAACATAGCATTCACTCCAAATATTTACTCGAAAGCGCTTTCTGATTATAGTATAAATCATAGTAATTCAAATGTGTATAACATAACCGTTTACCTGTATGCAACCACAGGTTGAGTCGGTGCGTTTTATAAATGCCGTTCACCATAGCAAACGGCACCTATTATTATCTTTCAGCTTTTTCTATCGGCAACCATATCTCGATATATCTTTCTTCCTTAGCATACTTAGGAAACCAATGATAAACAGATATTTCGGGTGCATCTTTTATTTCATAAGAGTTTGCAGGTAACCACTCTGAAACAATACGCTTTCTAATATCCATATAGTCGTTCACGGGATATGCCTGTTCTTCTGTAGTGAAAATAGCATAGGTTTGTCTTGGGACAACAATGTTTTCGAAACCAAACTCACGCATATAATCAAAGCCCGTAACTTCGGTGTTATACATGTTGTCACGCTCGTATTTGTCAATCTCGGCAACATAATAAAAATCATAACCCTCATCGTCAATATTGGTTATTAGACAAATATCTGTAGTTGTATCACTTGTCGAACCTTTTGCACCACGTAACAACCATTGTTTTGCCCTTGTTGATACAAACAACTGACCTTCTTGTTTCTCTCGTTCTTCGCCATAAGGAACGCCGGTAAAGCGAGCTTTGTATCCTGTAAGTATCATTTCGGGTTTTTCTTCGATTCTATACTTCATAGCAGAACCACCTTCCAAAGAAATTTTCAGAACAAGGGGTGCAAAGGATTTTAATATGCTACCGTTATTTTTAACTTGAGACGGTAACACACCGTGAAATTGCTTAAATGCTTTTGCAAAGCTGTCCGGACTTTCATACTCATACTTTAGCGCCACATCAATTACTTTTGCATCTGTTGTTGCGAGCTCTGAACCAGCAAGCGACAATCTGCGATTGCGGATGTACTCTCCAATGGTGAATCCGCAAAGAATACTAAACACACGCTGAAAGTGATAGCTTGACGAAAAGCTTTGAGCCGCAACTGTTTCATAGTTGATAGTTTCAGTTAAGTGTTCTTCAATATAGTCGATAGACATTTGCAAGCACTTTATCCAATCCACGCTATCCCTCCTTGTCCGTTTGTATTTTACCAAAGAACGGCTTTGTTTTCCCGATGTTCAGTGCGAGCTGTTATCGGTTCGCTTTTTCTGCCGGAAAGATATAGGCAAATTCGGTTTCAAACATTTTTATTAAATTAATTGTGCAATCGCAGCCGACACAAAAAACCTATCTTTTATTTCATAACTGCATCCATAATCGTTTGAATGGTATTACAGGTTTCATCAAAGGAAATATCCTTTGCATATTCATACTCGCGACTGTACTTTTCCCAGAACTTACGAAGCATATCGCTTTCGCGGATTTCTTTCATAATTTCCGGGTAGTCTGTCAAAATTACGCTGCTGCCGCGTTTCCCTGCCGTCAGTTCCAAAGCCCGCCGCAGTACCTTCTTATCGCACTCTGCTCCGCGCAGCGCGTACAGAATATGTATGTCATAATAATCTCTCGGACGGGTGTTCGCAATGTTTCGTGACAACACGGTTTCCAGCTTTTCCGCCAATACCGTTTCAAGATTGTAGGCAAGAATGCTGATTTTGCGATCATCAAAAAGCAATGAAAACGTGTATTCAACCTCACGTGGCGTTATCATATCACCCGTAGTAACATCAACCGTCAGCGGTACGCTGATCGGGGGATAGTTTGCTTTCAGTGCAACCCGTATGCCGGGGTAATCATCGGTTTCCCGAATGTCAGATATTCCGACAATCTCAAGCTTAACATCATCCTCTATATGAACTTCGCATATTTCATTAAAAATTTCACGGATTGCTTCATGCGTCAGTGTGAAACCCTTTACCGTTGTATCAAGATCCATTGTTGTCCGAGTATCCAACCCGACAATGGCGGAAATCAGAAATCCGCCCTTGAGAATAAAATTTTGCTTATATGCCGAAAGGGATATTCGTTCCAAGAGCCGTTCCAGCATATAGTTTTGCATAACAAGCTGTGCTGAAATATGTTTTTCTGCCGCTTTATTCTTAATAAAGGCTTTCAGTTGCATAGGATTTTTTGTAATCATAGCAAAACCTCCAAATAGCGCAGTACCTTAGGTCTGACTCGAAGCCGTTCGGCATACTGCATTAGTTTGTGAATGTTCTTTTCTCCGGACGCCGCATAGCGTTTCATAGCATCATTGATGATTTGAATATCGCTGCCGTTTCCGCGAAGAATATCGCATAGCGTTCGTTCCAAATCGTAAGTGCGAATGAGATTGCCTGCCGGCGATTTAATTTGAATTTGTCCGAACTCATAATTCTCCGGTACAACACGCTTAATAATAATCGTTTCCTGTTTCAATGACGGCGCATTGTAGCCCTTTGGAAATGTCATAGTATATTTTGCAGGGGTTCGGTCTGAATATCCGAGCAGATACAGTGCAGTGTCGTGCGAGTAAATTCCCCGTCCGTATTTCTTCTGTAAGAGGAAGAAATCGTCCTCCCATGAGTTTCTCCGTACATACAATCCACGTCCGAAACGGTATATTTCACCATCTTTGACAAGCTGTTGTAAAGAGTTGCGGTGCAATCCGGCTTCCGTCACCTGCGCTGAAGTTATTATGCCGTTCTCTGAGGCTTTCAACATTTTTTTAATTTTTTCCCTGTCGCTCATGCTTTCACCCTCCGTTTCGGCTTTCACACATTATATTATATAAAAATAATGTGCTATTGTCAAGTTTTTTAACAACAATCGCACATTAAAATATTTAAAAATAATGTGCGGTTGTTAAAATCAAAATTGTTAGGCTGTTGAATTTATGCAGACAAATAAACAAAACTAATAAAGAACGGCATAGCAGCCAAGCTATACCGTTCTTTATTAGTATTTACACTTTCAAAATACCGTATCCCTGTAAAATTCAATATTGTTACTTCGTAAAAAAAGAGATAAACTCAAATTCTACTGCTTAATCTTCTCCTGTTAGGTTTTCTTTTTATATAACCCTCGATTTGCTTAGTCATAACAAATACTCCTTAATATCGCCCACAAACTGATTACCGCAACGGGCAAGCTCACCAAGAACACGGTTTATTCCCTGTTCGGTTGTGTACCAGTTATTTTTCGTGATATTATAGCAATGCACCGGGCAGACAATAAATTCAGTATCTGGGAAAGCCAACTGATAAAGCATAAGGCAGCGCCGAGCATGAAACGCTTTGCAGACGATCATCGCCGTGTTAATTCTAAGACCGTTATCGTTCACAACATTTCGAGAGAAAAAGGCATTATCGCGTGTATGACCTGACTTCTCCTCGCCGAAAATTGCCGTTCTCGGTACGCCGTTTTTCATCAGCACATTGTGAAAAATTCACAGTCGGTTTTGTAGTCGCCGCTGTATATTTCTGCCTTTGACCGCACACCGGACCATTTATCCCGCTTTACACTAACGCCGCCCGACGGGATAACATATTTAGCAAAGCCTTTATTATACAGCTTTGCCGCATATTCCGGCTGCTCTGGGTGTGAACCGCCAGGCAGAAAAATAGCGTCAACCTTTTGTGGCTTGTTGAAAACAAATATAAAATTTGAGATGTCAACAATAATGCGATTGTTCATACTTAAATTAATATCCTTTTCTCAATATATGAATTATTAGACATACCGTAATTGACAGCTCTGTTATACAATTCCTTTGCAGATTTTGTTTGATTGCGATCAATGAAAGCATTCACAATTCTGTTGATTGCTACGGTTGCCATATTGTGTTTTGAACGCTGACCGTTAAGCCTTTCCCATTCACCAATCAAAAGATTGTTTGGTGTACTGTCTAAATGCAGCCACGGAAGTAATTGTGTCCCCAGTTCAAATACATCAATTCCTCTTGACCAAAGGCTTTTAGGCAAAGGGCGGCATAAACCGTTTTGTAAAAAATGTAATTTTCGGAGATTTCCGATGATTTTAAAAATGGTTTGAAATTGTTTTTTGCAAACTGTAGATACTCAGTAGATGTCTTTAGCATCGGCGTTACCGACAAAGCCGCATTATGGCATTCAAATGTAATTGGTTCTACCGCTTTTATGGCGGTATTTTCGCTTATAGCGGTTTTATAACAGTTCCACCAAAAATCTCCGAACCCGCCGAGTTCAAGCGTAAAACGCTGGGTTGCGTCACAGGCAAGCCAAAATAAATATTTTGAAGGTTTATCGCTTAAAAATTTTGCAAATTCACTGTGGTTTCTATAAAGACCGTCGCTGTTTCTAAGCATGGCAAAGCTGTCCGAAATGTTCCAATAACAAAATCCGGTGAAGAAAGTATCCGCGTTTTCCGTTTGCAAAACGGAAGATAGGTATTCTATCATTGCACCCGGGGTTTGTTCGGCTTGCAGACTTTTAAACTTATTTCGGACATCTTTTTGAATTTTTATGTGCAATTAAATTTTCTCCATTCTAATAAATAAGGGTAAATACTTCTTTTTGCAATCAAATCATCGGTTTCACAAACTGTGGTCTCTGTATGCTTGATGCCCATATAATCGAGTGCAGCGTACACATCAGGAAGCTGTGAGAACGGTGAATCTTCCTCAGGCATCTGACTGTAATCGACACGGTTTGCCTTATAGTCGGCGTTCAGCTCGGTACGTTCATTCTCGTGTTCACCATCAAATAAAACCGCAATGTGTGTCGGTTCGGTTTTGCGGTTGATCTTGAGCAGCGCACCAACAAATCCAAAGGTGCCTTGGATTGCTTTTCCTTCTGAATTTGTTATTCTCGACGGCATTCCGAAAAACATTTGGAACAGTAGATTGCTGCCGTCAACTATAAGTAGTCGATTCATATCTTTCACCAATTATTACTTCAGTTATAGGGTTATCCAGAATCTCTTCAGGCTACAATTTTTGCCTGATTCATATACGGTAGATTCGTAAACGCCACCATTATTACGTATCGTTTTCTCACTGCCAATATTGCCGTCAATACAGGTTATGAGTAGTTTATCGAGACCGATTTCTCTACAATATGGAAGAATGGCATTCAGCATTGAAGTTGCATATCCTTTTCTTCTTTCACTCGGTCTTATCGAATAACCAATATGTCCACCGAATTTGGATAGATAGTCATTGAAGTAATGTCGTACTTGAATCATTCCAACAAGACGATTATCTGCTTTACGAACATAGAAGAACTGAGTTGCTATAACCAATCCTTCCGGAAGAGTGTCCTGCGCCGTACATTTTTCGCACTCTGAAATGTATGTAAAAGGATCCTCGCATTTGCGAAGCGGACCGCAACCATCCATTGAACAATTGGTATCCAGAAAATCCTGTCTGTATTCTCTGATTTGTTCTGCGTATATTTCACTTGGCTCAACCAAGAAAAAGTCGCCAACATCAATCATAATCATATTGCCGCCTCCCATACTTCTCTTAATTGTCTAATAGACTGCTGTCGCTCAGCTCTGTTATCGCTTACAGCTTTTGTTACTACCTCGAAGAGCTTGTCGCTGAGCTGCCATTTGTCCCGTGTGCGGTTATACTCGCCAAAGAGAGCAAAGGCTGTTGCTCCGACAGTATAGACGTTCGTAATTTCATCAATGACTGCTCCAAGCTGAAATTCTTCCGTAGCCTGGAAGCGAGAGCTACCCCACATACGTCCCATATCATTGGAGCAAGGCTGCTTACGGAAAAAGTCGATGTCGCAGATCGTCGTTTTGCCATTCTCAAAATCGTACATAATGCTTTCATCATAGAAGTCGATGGCTACGTAGTTCTGAGAGGCGATGTATCATCACTCAAACGCAGGTCTGCAAGCTCGGCGTTTGGGTG
>UMHK01090024.1_pt1 | contig 13390 bp, 10 predicted proteins | sample 1965521 | NCBI WGS metagenome assembly UMHK01 (sample SAMEA4836097, study PRJEB28245) | human gut metagenome | biome: gut microbiome; material: fecal sample | place: Denmark | collected 2008
CGAGAATCGGATAGGAGTTCTCGGGCGTGGTCCAGGGAGGCTTCGGATTCGCTGCCGGAGAGCATGCGGGCGATTTCGTGGACGCGGGTTTCGCCGTTGACTTCGGCGATGGTGGTGACCACGCCCAAATCGTCGTCATCGGCATCCGGCGGCTCCTTGGTGACCACGAACTGCGCGTCCGCCCACGAGGCGACCTGCGCCAAGTGGGTGACGACGATGACCTGCGCGCTGCGGGCCAGCCGTGCCAGACGTTTGCCCAGTTCGACCGCGGCCTTGCCACCCACGCCGGCGTCAACCTCGTCGAAGATGAAGGTCTGGTCGGCACCGCCGCGCGTGTCGGCGGCCACCAGCTCCAAGGCCAGCATCAGTCGGCTCAGTTCACCGCCCGAAGCGCTTTTGCCCATCGGCAACTGCGGCGACCCCTCGAACGGCGTAAACAGGAACGCGATATCGTCGCGACCATACGGGCCGAGCGGATCATCGGCCTTGTCTCGCGGCGTGACGCGCACTTCCAAGGAGGCGCCCAGCATGGCGAGCGAGCCGAGTTCTTCAGTGACGCGCGCACCCAAGTCGGCAGCGGCAGCCACGCGCGCGGCGCTCAGCACGTCGGCGGCGGCGAGGGCCGCATCGTACAGCGTCTGCCGTTCGGATTCGAGTTCGGCGACCTTTTCCGGCGAGGCATCCAGATCCTCCAGATCGAACGCCGCCTTGTCCCGCCAAGCGAGCACGTCGGCCAAGGTGGGGCCCCACCGACGGGCGAGGTCGCCAAGCTCGTGGATACGGCCGTTGATCTGGTCCAGATCCTCCACGCTGCCTTCGTCGCCCAGCTCCTGGCTCAGGGCGAACACCACGTCGCCCAAATCGGCATTGATGGATTCAAGCCGATCGGCCTGCTCGGAGAACGTGCCGCCGACGCGAATCGCGCGCAACGAGGTCACCGCATGATTGATGAGTTCCACGGCCGAAGCGCCGTCGGCGGCGTCCACATCCACCTGCGAGGCATCCAGCGCGCCCAGCGCCGAACCCACGCCTTGGGCGATGTCGGCCGCGTTTTCGATGCGTTCGCGGCGCGCCTTCAGCTCCTCATCCTCCCCCGGCTGCGGGTCGATTCGGTTGATGCGGTCGATGGATTCGCGCAGGTAGTCGGCCTGTTGGCGGGCAGAGGATTCCTGCGAGCGCAGGCGTTCCAGCCGCTCATCCATGGCGGCCAGCGCATCCCACGCCTTGCGGTAGGCGGCCAGTTCGGCTTCGTCTCCGGCCACCCGGTCCAGAAACTCGCGTTGCCGTGAGGAGGCCGCGATTTTCAGCTGATCGGTCTGGCCATGAATGGTAACCAGTTCGCCGGCGATGGCCCCCAGCACCGAACGCGGTACGGACTTGCCGCCGAGCACGGCCCGCGAACGTCCGGAAGCGCGTACGGTGCGGGAAAGGAACAGTTCGCCGTCTTCGGGGTCGACGCCCGCGTCATGGGCCTTGGCCACGGCCGCGGCAGCACCGGTGAACCCACTGTCGGCATCGCCAGAACCGGCATCGTTGGTGTCGCCGGAATGTTCAGATGCGACGGCATCATCCGAGAGCGCGAAAATCGCCTGGGCCCAAGCCTCGTCCGCCCCGGCCGAGACGCGCGAGGATTCGGCGGCCCCGCCGGAGACCAGTCGGATCGCGGAGAGCAGCATGGATTTGCCGGCACCGGTCTCACCGGTGATGGCGGTCATGCCTGCGGCCGGCGCAATGGTGGCTTCTCGAATCGGCCCCAGATTGCGGATATCGAGTTCTTCGAGCATCAGGATCCTGCCTTGCCGTCACGTTCGCCCGGCTTGTCGGGCTCGGTACCAGCGACGCCAGCGTCACCGGCAACGGCAACGCCAGCCGCATACGCGGCCGCCGGGAACGTGTGCCCGTGATGCAGCGACTGGCTCGAGGCCTCGTTGCGCGCGTGCTCGCGCCAACCGACCACGGGCAGATCGAACTTGGAGACCAGACGGTTGGTGAACGGCACGCCGGAGAGTCGGGCGAGGCGCAAGGTATCGCGCGATTCGCGCACCATGACGCGCGTACCCTGCGGCAGGGCGCGCTGACGGCGTCCATCGCAGCAAATCCAGCCTTCGGACATGGAATCGTCCAGAATATCGATGGTGAAGGTCGAGCCGGAGCCGATGATCAGCGGCCTGGCGAACAGGGCGTGCGCGGCCAACGGAATCAACTGCAGGGCCTTGACGTTCGGCCACATGACCGGACCGCCCGCGGAGAAGGCGTAGGCGGTGGAACCGGTGGGCGTGGAGACGATGACGCCGTCCGCGCCGAACGAGTTCATCTCCACATCGTCCACGCGGATGGACAGTTCGACCATCTTGCCCCGGTCGGCGCGTTCCAGTGTGATGTCGTTCAGCGCCCAATCCTCAATGGGCTTGGTGGCGCCGGGCAGCCAGACGTCCACATGGGCGATCATGCGTTCGTCGATCGAATAGTCGTGGGTGGAGACCCGGCGGATCGCCTCGTCGATCTGGAAGCTTTCGAATTCGGCCAGGAAGCCGACATGCCCCATGTTCACGCCGAGAATCGGCACTTGGGTGCAGTGGACGAGTTCGGCGGCGCGCAGTATCGTGCCGTCGCCGCCCAGGACCACGACGATTTCGGTGTCGTCCGACACGCACGGCGGCTGCACGCCGAAATCGGGGGCCTCGGTGTTGTCGATGATGGCGACTTCGAAACCGGCCACTCGCAGCTGGCTCACCGCCTCGGCCACTACGGTTCCGGTCTGCCTGAGCCTGGTATGCGTCACCACCACCGCGTTGCGCTTGGCCATGGCATCCTCCTGTCGATTCGGTCGCACTGCTCATTATTCTAACCGCAGACACCGTCATCAGTCGTACAGGTGTTCGAAAAATGCTGCTTCGTGGCGCGTCGCCGGCAACGTTCCACAGAGTCGATTATCGTAAGGCTTCGGCATACAATGGCGTACAGCCGCGCAATCACCGTACGCGTGCCGTGCGCAGCGCGATGGCATGCCGTATGACCGTACAGCAGTATCAGTTGAGGAGCTTGAGGACCCATGGCCAATGACTTCGACGAATCCTCCGCCAATGAGGAGGCCTCGAAGGGACTGTCATGGTGGTATTCAGCCGATGTACTGAGCCGAGACAAAAGCGATAAAACCGCCAAGCGCATTCGACGTATCAGCATCACCGACCGTCTGCTCAGGCACCCGGGCCGTCTGTCCATGGTGTATTTCGGCGCACTGATCATCATCGTCACCGGTTTGCTGCTGCTGCCGATCTCCACATCGGACATCATCTTCACCAATTTCCCGATCGCGTTCTTCACCGCCGTCTCGGCCCTGTCCACCTGCGGCATTCCGGTGGTGAACACCGGCGAATACTGGTCGATGTTCGGGCAGGTCGTCGTCCTGTTCTCCATCCAGTTCGGCGGTCTGGGAGTCATGACCTTCGCCTCGATGGTGGCTCTTGGCGTTTCCCGCAGACTCAAGGTCTCCCAGCGTATGCTCACCGCGAACGAGCTGGGCACCACGAAGCTTTCCGAGGTCAAAGGCGTGCTCACCGTGGTGCTGGGCACCTCCATCATCGCCGAGGTGCTGACCTTCGTGCTGCTGCTGCCCGACCTGTTCCGCGTGAACCATGGCAATATGGGGCGTACCTTGTGGCAGGCGCTGTTCTACGCGGTGTCGGCCTATAACAACACCGGTTTCACGCCGGATGCCACTGGTCTGCATGTGAACCGTTGGGGCGTGGGGCTGCCGATTCTCATCAGTGCATTCATCGGAACGCTCGGCTTCCCCGTGGTGCTGAATCTGGTGCAGTGCGCACGCCGGCGGCTCAGCCCGAAACGTTGGACATTGCACACCAAACTCACTTTGGTGACCACCGCTGTGCTGGTGGCCACCTCACTGGCTTGGTTCCTGCTGGTCGAGTGGAGCAATACCGGCCTGTTCCCCGCAGATGACCCCGGCATGAAGATGCGCCGTGCGATGAGCGCCGCCGTCATGCCCCGCTCCGCCGGTTTCGATATTTCCTGGGTGCCCGAAGTCACGAATGAGACCAAGGTGTTCATGAGCATACTCATGTTCATCGGCGCAGGTTCCTCATCCACCGCTGGCGGCATCCGTGTCACCACGTTCGCGGTGATTCTCTTGATTTGCCGCGCCGCATTCACCGGCCATCGCGATGTCACCGTGTTCCGCCGCCGTATCCCCCGCCGTATTCAGATGACCGCCGTGTCCGTGACCACGGCCTGCTTTGCGTTGGTTATGGTCGGTGCGATGATGCTGATGTTCACCACCGGCTGCGCGTTCGTGGACGCCGTGTTCGAAGCCTGCTCGGCCTTCTCGTTGGGTGGTTATTCGGTGGGCGTGGCAAGCGCCGGCAATCCGGCCAGCCTGTTTATTCTGTCCGCCGAGATGATTGTCGGACGACTTGGCCCGTTGACCATCGCCTACTCCATCAGCCGACCGATGGCTCCCGAACCTATTCGTTATCCGCAGGAAAACATTATCGTTGGCTGATCGGCCATTCAATCGGCGCCCAGCAATCTGACATAGAGAGGACCATCATCATGGCAGCAAAACCGAGCGGCAACAAAAGCGTGCTGGTCATCGGACTGGGCCGTTTCGGCGGGTCCGTGGCCGCCACCCTCGACCAGATGGGTCAGGATGTGCTCGCAGTGGACAAGAACCCGGAGCTTGTGGCCCGTTGGTCCGCGCATCTGCCCACCATTCAGGCCGATATGACCGATGTGCTGGCCATCGAGCAGATCGACGCCTCCCAGTTCGACACGGCCATCGTGGCCATCGGCGACAGCATCGAGGCTTCGGTGATCATCACCGGCAACCTGCTGGACGCCGGCGTTTCCGACCTGTGGGCCAAGTCCGTGTCCCAGGAGCATGCGCGCATTCTGCAGCGCATCGGCGCCCGCCACATCATCAACGCGGAGACCGATGCCGGCAAGCGCGTGGGCCATCTGGTGGCCGGCAATTATCTGGATTACATCGAAATCGACGGGCCGTACACCGTCGTCAAGGTCCACACGCCCCTGTACGCGGTAGGCCGCAGCATCGAGGACGTACAAGTACATGACAAGTACGGCGTGACCGTGGTGGGCCTCAAGGCCCCAGGCAAGGAGTTCCAGTACGGCTCCAAGGAACTGGTCATGCATCGCAACGACGAACTCATCCTCATGGGCAAGCAGGATCAGATCGACCACTTCATCCAAGGCTAACCCCCTAACTGCGCTCGCTATACCCCCTATCTGCTCACATCGTGACCGATATAACCCCCTCAACATGGATGCGCTCATTATTGTGGCAATAAGCCATAAAGCTGTACGTCCATATTAATAAGGGGAGTTTTATCATCATGGGCAAGCATACGCAGAATTGCACGCTGATAGGCAAAGGAGTCTACGGCACCATAGGAGTGGACCAACGTTCCCGTCTTGCCGATGGCGCGCATTTTCACACCATGATTGTGACCAGCACCCTCGAGGCCTCAGTTATAGAAGGGGACAAACTGGTCATCAAAAGTGGCATTGTGCGGTGTGATGGTGATATTCGCGTATCCAGCATCAGCGGCAGCGGCGACATCGAAGTCGGCGGCGACATTATTTGCGATGAAATAACCTTTACCGGCAAACTACGATGCAACGGCGATATCGTTTGTTCCGGAAATCTGTCCGTCAATGGCTCCCTAGGCACCCGTCATATTAGCGGTCAGACAGTCCGCTTGAACGGCGTGTTGAAGGGTCATGACGTCAACAGCAGGGCTCTGGAAGTTCATCCACTCCGCAGTACGATGTTTTCCCGTTTTGATATGGATGGGTATGAGGATGGCAGCACGGTTCGCCATATCACAGCCGTCACGGTTGAAGCCAACCATCTGCAATGCCGGACTTTGACGGCGGACTCCGCCATGCTACGCAACGGCAGTGCGGTGGAAAGCGCCACGTGTGCCACCGCACTAGGCATCGACCGTACCTCCAGCGTGCTGCTGGTGAACGGAGACTGCCAACGCATTCATCTCAAGACAGCGTAAAGCAGGTATTCCTCATTACCGTGGGTGCCGATGATGGGACTATCGGCAGTGGCCACCACGTCAAGTCCGTGCTGTTCAGCACAGGCGACCACGTCGTGTAATGCCCGCTCCCGCAATGCCGGATCTTCAACGATGCCGTTTTTGCCGAGTCCTGCCCGGCCGACCTCGAACTGCGGTTTGACCAGTAACACAATCTGCGCACCGGGAGCCGCGATGCGCGCGATTACCGGGATCACATAGGTCAGGGAAATAAAGGAGACGTCGGAAACGATCATCGCCGGCCGGTAAGGCAGGTCGTCGGCCTCTACTTCGCGAATGTTGACGCCGCTCATTTCGATGACGTGCTCGTCATTGGCGATGCGCGGGTCGAGCTGGCCGTGCCCAACGTCGAGCGCTACGACTTTGGCCGCTCCCCCGCGCAACAGTACGTCGGTGAAGCCACCGGTGGAGGCACCGATATCCAGACATTCCAAGCCTTCCGGCCCGGTAAGGCCATTGCCGGCAAAGGTTTCGAACGCGCCCAAGAGTTTGTAAGCGCCTCGGGAGACGTAGTCGTCGCCCTTATCCACGGCGAGTTCGCTGTGCCCGGCTTTGACCATGAACGATGGCTTGGTGATGGTCTCGCCGTCCACGCGCACATGCCCGGCCTTGATGAGTCGCTGCGCTTTGGCCCGCGATTCGACCAGTCCCGAAGCCACGAGCATCATGTCAAGTCGGTCAAGTGGAGTCGCGGGATCGATATGCTGCTCGGTCATATATCTTCCTTTCGGCCCACCATCCACCAACGGGGTGGCTCGGCATGGAGCCACCATCCAGCACTTCACGTCATCTTCCGCTGGCGGGAGAATGAATCACCTCTGCTAGCTGCGGCTGTTATCAAGCTCGTGTTGTAAGGATTCCAGCACGTTGCGATAGGTCTCAAGCTTGCGGTCGTTGTCTTGTTCATCGATATCCGCAAGTTCGGGGTATCGCTCGGTGACCGGCGCATGTTCGCTATCCGTAGGCATAGGACTATGCCTCGATGGCGAACACCGGTACCGTGGCCTCGCTAAGCTGTGCGCCTTGGTCGGCGGCTTCCCATGCGGCGCATACGGCGGCGCGCAGGCCGTCCATACTGGTGGGGTCGCTGACGTGTACCTGGCCGTTTTCAAACCAAGCGCTAGCCTTGCGGCATTCCCAAGTACCGCTCTCATCGCGGACCGGCTCCGGTTGGGCTTCGCCGAGTTCACGTAGATCAGGGGCGATGAATGTGGGCCTCAGGTGTGACGGAGCCAGCATCAGTTCGGTCGGGTTGGTGACACCGGTCAGCACCGCCAGCGAATCGTAGTCGCCGCGGTTACCGGCCTCGATATCGGTGTCGAGGCGGTCGCCAATGGCGATGGACGCCTCCTTGGGCACCAAATCGTGGCCTTCGGCGGCGTTCAGTTCGCGGGCCTCATCGTACATGTACGCTTCCGGCTTGCCAGCGGAGGCGACCGGTTCGACGCCGGTGGCCGTGATCACGGCGCGAATCATCGATCCGCAACCGGGGGCGATGCCCAGTTCACGAGGAATCGTTAGGTCGCGGTTGGTCACGAAATACGTGGCTCCGGCCTCGACCGCGAACGCGGCATCGGCCATCATCTGCCAAGTCATATCCGGATACCAGCCCTGAATGACGGCCTGCGGGCGGTCCTGAGGACCGTCCACGATGGTCAGGCCGTTGCGGGTGACCTCATCGCGCAAATGCTCGGTGCCCAATACCTGTACGCGCGCGCCGGCGGGCAACGCCTTGGCCACCATACGGGCGGCCACCACCGAAGAGGTGATGACCTGCCACGGCTCCACGTCCAAGCCGAAGCCCTTGAGCTGGTCGGCCACCACGTGCTGGAAGCGCGAGGAGTTGTTCGTGGTGTATTCGATGGTCATGCCGGCGGCTTCGGCCGCACGAATGGAATCGGCCGCGTATTCGACCGGATTCTTGCCGCGATACACCACGCCGTCGAGGTCCAGCAGCGCAAGCTGATAGGCCTCGGCGAGCGGGCGATCGGTGCCTTTGAGGAAACGGGTCATTACGCCGTTCACTCCTCGGTTTCGGTTTCGGGTTCGGTGGAGTCGGAGTCGGCGGATTCGGCGGAATCGTCAGCCTCGGCGTCATTGGCGGAATCGGTCTCGGTCTCGTCGGCCTCATCAGACTCGGCATCACCGTCTTCAGCCTCGTCATCCTCATCGCCGTATTCCTGCTCCGGATCCGGGGCGTACTGCGCCTCATCCGGATCGATGCCGAGCTTTTCGAGCACGTCGGAGTCGTCGGTGATGTCTTCGAGATCGTGATCGATCACCACGTCGTCGCTGTTTTCGTCAATCTCCTCGTCGGCATACTGGTCCTCAAGACGGTCCAGCAGGTCGTTGAGCTGCTCGGCTTCCTTGCTGCGGCCGGCCTCTTCAAGGAAGTACTGCTCGGCCTGCACGGCACGCATGCGGTACTCACCCGGCAGCCCCTGGGAACGGCCGACGGTGTGAACCACTTCAATGGCCTTGTCCCACATCTCCAAATCGCCAAGGGCACCGGCGTACACCAGGAACATCTCGACCTTGGGAGCGCCATGCAGCTGCTTGCCCTCATCGGACAGCGCCAGTTCCACGGCCTTCTTCGGCTCTCCGACGCCACGCTCGCAGTCAGCGATGAACGGCAGGTAGTCGAGGAAGCCGTTCATACGGTAGGCGGTGCGGAACTCACGCAGGGCCAGCTTGTAGTCGCCCTGACGGTAGGCCACGAACGCAAGCGTCTCGCGGGCGAAGTCGATGCGGGAGGCCTGACGGGCCACCCACTTGGCGTGCTCCAAGGCAAGTTCGGGGTCGCTCTCCTCCAGCGCGAAAGCGGCGAGGATGTGCAGACCAATGTTCTCCGCGTGCTCCTTGGACAGGCCGCGCAGACGTTCGCGCTCATCCTTGGACAGCATCGACCATTCCATGCCCTTGGGCATCTTGGGCTCGTCGGGACGACGGTCGGTGTACGGGTTCTGCGAGGGGAAGCTCATCGTGCCGTCGGAGTTACGGCGCGGGCGCCTCATGTATTCAGAGCGCTTCTCCTCACGGTACTGGCGCTTCTCTTCCTGCGAAAACTCGCGGAATTCGCCGTCACGACGGTTGTTGTCGCGGCGATCGTCACGGCGGAAGTCACGACGATCATCGCGGCGGTCGTCCCTGCGGAAGTTGCGGCGGTCGCCATCACGGCGATCGTCGTCGCGACGGAAGTTGCGACGCTCACCATCGCGGCGGAAATCACGACGATCGTTATCCCTGCGGTCATCGCGACGGAAGTCACGACGGTCATTGTCACGACGGAAGTCACGACGGTCCCCATCGCGACGGTCGTCCCTACGGAAATCTCGGCGGTCGTCGTTGCGGCGGAAGTTGCGACGCTCACCATCGCGGCGGAAATCACGACGATCGTTATCACGGTGCTGGTAGCGCGGATTCTCGCCGTTCTCGCCTTCGTGGGAACGGTAGCCGCCTTCGCGGCGCGGCTTGGAGCCTTCGCCGTCACGGCGCGGACCATTGCCGCGGTAACCGCCCTTGCCGCCGAAGCCGGAGCGGCCGCCCTTGTGGAAGCCGCCGGACTTGCCGTACGACTTGCGGTAGCCGCCGTGGCCCTCGCCATCACCGTCACGGCGCGGCGCGTAGCCCTCGCCATCCTCACGGCGACGCGGCTTGAAACCCTCACCATCATGACGCGGCTTGAAACCGCCCTTGCCGCGCGGCTTGAAACCCTTGCCGCCGCGGTTGCCCGGTCGGCGATCGCCATACCCCTTATGGCCGCCGCCGTAAGACTTGCCGGAACGCTCGTTACCTTCTGCCATTACTTGTTTTCCTTAATTCGTTGTTGATTAACGGTTTTCCACGGCGCCGAGCGCCTTCTTGCCACGACGGATAAGCGCGAAGCGGCCTGCCAGGAAGTCGGCTTCGGCCAGCACCTGCTCCTCATCCTCGATACGGTTGTTGTTGAGATACACGCCACCGGACTTGATGGCGCGGCGTGCCTCGGAAGCGGACTTGAACAGTCCGGCAGCCTGGGCGGCGTCGATTACGCGATCGCCGGGCTTGGAGACGGGGAAGACGTGCTCGCCGTTCTCGTCGACCACCTTGAAACCGTCGAGCACGGATTCCAGCGTTTCCTCGTCGATGTCTTCGAGGTTGCCACCGCGGCCGAACAGCGCACCGGAAGCATCGATGGCAGCCTGGGTAGCGGCCTCGCCATGCACGAAGCTGGTGACCTCCCAGGCAAGGGTCTTCTGGGCCTCGCGCTTGCCGGGGTTGGTCTTGGATTCCTCGACCAGTCGTTCGATTTCGGCCTTGGGCAGGAAGGTGAACGCCTTCAGCAGGCTTTCCATCTCCACGTCCGGGCGGTTGATCCAGAACTGGTAGAACTTGTACGGGCTGAGCATCGTGGCGTCGAGCCAGACGGCGTTGCCCTCGGACTTGCCGAACTTCTTGCCGGAAGCATCGGTGATAATCGGGCTGGTGAACACGTTGACGTCCACACCGCGCACCTTGTGGATCAGGTCCAGGCCGGAGGTGAGGTTGCCCCACTGGTCGGAGCCGCCGAGTTCCAGCGTGCAGTGGTATTCGTCAAACAGGTGGAGGAAGTCGTTGCCCTGCAGCACCTGGTAGCTGAACTCGGTGAAGGAGATGCCTTCCTCAGAGTTCAGGCGGCGGGCGACCGTGTCCTTGGCGAGCATGGTGCCCAGACGGAAGTTCTTGCCGACGTCACGCAGGAAGTCGATGACGGTCATCGAGGCGGTCCAATCGTAATTGGACACGAAACGTACGGCGTTCGCGCCTTCGGTGTCCAGAATGCCGCCGATCTGATTCTTCAGGCGATCGGCCCAGCCGGCCACCACGTCCTTCGGGTTAAGCGTACGTTCGCCGGACTGGCGCGGGTCGCCGATGAGTCCGGTGGCGCCACCGACCAAAGCGATCGGATGATGGCCCGCAAGCTGCAGGTGACGCATGTTGATGAGCTGCACGAGGTTGCCGATATGCAACGATGCAGCGGTGGGATCGAAGCCACAATAATAGGTGATGGGCTCGCCGTTCAGTGCTTCTGCGAGTCGATCCCGGTCCGTGGACTGGGAAATCAACCCGCGCCATTCCAGTTCCTCAAGCAGGGTGTTGAAACCCGCTTCCTTGAAGTCGGTGACGTGAGCCATAGCTTGTCGCTTCTCCCTATCGAATTGTGAATAAGACTGCCCAATTGGGCACAGTCAAGTTTCGCAGAACATGGCGACAGTGCCGAACACCAGCCGAGCCGCGCGATTCAGTAAAACGCCTTATTCTAGCGGCGCGGGCCCATAAGTTCGCGCAAAGAGTCGATGATGTCCTGACGATCCGGCACCTGGAACTTCGGGAAGGACTTGAGCATACGCTTCTGCTGTGCGTTGATGACGCCATTGACGGCCCAGCGCAGACGCTCAACCGTATCCTGCGAAAGCTCACGCATCCTGTCGGATACCGCACTGGAGCCCCACTGCCACGTGCCACCGGCGCGTGCCGCCACATCCTGCACCACCTGAGAGACGGAATCGAGCACCCGCTCGAATTCGAGCATGCCCGCAACCGTGACCGCCAAGTCGATGATGGTGATCAGGGCCAGTACCGTGACCAGCGTATGCAGCATCGGCAGCGGAATCATATCCGTGACCCGCTCGACATATGGCTGCGAACCAAGTACCACGCCCACGCCGCCGAGGCCGAAAATCAACGCGCCCAGCAGGCAGACGCGGCCTTGGAGGTTGAAGCGGAAGTTCGAGTAATCCCACCAGCGGGCGTGGAACAGCTGCTCCATGACCCACGAGGTTGTGTATTCGAGTATCGTGGCGCCCACCATCGAAATCAGGAAGATGATGATCGGGTTATGTACGTTGCCGAGAATGGCGACGCCGAGTATCGCGCCGGTGCCGTAGATCGGGCACAGCGGGCCGTTGAGGAACCCTCGGTTGACCAAGCGGTGCTGTTGGCAGGAGACGAGAATGGACTCGTACATCCAGCCGACGAAACTGTAGAACAGAAACCAGAGGAAATAATGTTCGAGTGTGATGATCATCGACGGGCTTCGATCTCGGCGTAAGGCTTCGCGGCGGGCAACGCGCGCTTGTTGAACCGGTCGAACGAGAAGGTCTCGGCGGTGGCGGAGCATTTGTCCGCCAAGGTGACCAGATAGCCTTCGATATAGCGCGGCGGCACCGGGGTCATCGGGAACATGTGGTTCTCGATGCTGTTGCGTTCGATATCGTTGAGCTTGAAGTCCTTCAGGGCATTGACCAGGGCGGCGTGGCCATGGGTGAAGCCATGCCACTGGTGTTCGCCGTTATCCCAGTCGTGCCAGTCGTACAGGAAGTAATCGTGCAGGAGGGCCGCGCGAATCAGGGATTTGAGGTCGACGCGGTACCACAGGTGTGCGCGGTCGGCCATCCACACAGCCAGGCAGGCGACACGCACGGAATGTTCGAACGTGGTGACATTGCCGTGCTGGTAGCAGCAGCGTTCGATCTGCATGTGGCGATGCTCGATGACCTCACGGCCGTGCTTGGCGACCAGGCGTTGAATCTGCGTTCGGGTGAGCAGATGTCCCACGATTTTCGGTCCTTCCCGTTTTGGGTTGGTTCAGTGCAATCCCCTGTTGTGAATTACGATTACCCGGCGATATTCAAGAATCCATCGAGTAATACCGTGACCGATTGTAGGGCACAAATATGTCCGTGCACACTCATCCAAAAGAACGACAACGGGAACCGTTAATCGTGGTGGGTTTCAAGATAGTCGAGATAACCTTGAAAACCGCCATCGAGGCTTGCTACATCGTAGCCGCGATCGGCAAGGATTTCAGCTACTTCCTCGCTCCACCATCCTTGAGCACAATAGACTACGACAGTTCGATCTGTGGGCACGGTTTTGAGCACATGGGCCAGAGGGTCGAGTGGTGCATTGATGGCACCTTCGACCGGGTGGGCGGCGAAGTCGGCTGGTTCCCTCAAGTCGAGCAGCGTGACCGTATTCGGGTCGAGCTTGGCAAATTCCGCCGGCGTGATGCGGCGGTACGATGCTTCACTGCTCTCATCGTCATCGACCGCATTATGCAAAGCAATAGGCATGTTCTTCCCCTCTCGTTCTGATCTTGGCACCCCTCAAGGAGGGGCACCACATAGCTCTAAATCGCGCAGGCCGGCTGAATATAGTTGGCCGGATCAATAGCAGTAATGGTCGGCTGCTCACCGCACACCGGGCAATCCGGCACATGCTTTGGCAGTGGGACCCGTCGAATATTCATGGTCAGGGCATCCACAGTGAGCATGCGAGCCACGAGC
>UMHK01039161.1_pt1 | contig 13209 bp, 6 predicted proteins | sample 1965521 | NCBI WGS metagenome assembly UMHK01 (sample SAMEA4836097, study PRJEB28245) | human gut metagenome | biome: gut microbiome; material: fecal sample | place: Denmark | collected 2008
GGCGTACTCAGCCTTGCCAGTAGTCGCATTCCAGCCGAAGTTCTTCGTCTTCGTCAGCTTCCACTCCGAGCCGGAAAGCTTCTTGTCATTGTTGGAATCCGAGGAAACCTTGTTCCACGAAATCGTGCCGGTGTTACGGGTGTTCGGAATCTTGCTATTGGCAATCGAACCGCCATTAGCATTCTTAATCGAAACCGATGTAACGCCATTCGTGGTCGTAATCGTCACCGTATACGGACCGGCGATGCTGTAGCCGTTCGGCGCAACCATTTCGGTGAGCGTATACGTACCGTCTTCAAGGTCGACCACCTTGAAATAGCCAGCCCTAGTGTCCATATCGCACTTGCCCTTGGCGTCGCCGCAGGAGTAGACGATGGGAGCCGCACTCGTGCCGGAACCCTCGGCATCGTTGACGGCGATCACATCTGTCTTGCTGGACTTCAGCACCGCAGTGGACACGCGAGCCCTCACCTTGGCGGCAGAAGAGGCGAACTGACAACTCTTCGGCTTCGTTGGCTGCTTGTCGGAATTGGTGTTCACGTACATGTCGGTGTAGGTGCCACTCCAGAATTTGAACGGATCACCTTCCGCGTTTTGACCGTTGCTGTTGTACCAACCATCGCTGTTCGGACTATTACCATTGCGGAAGTAATAGCCGTGATTCGCTGCAACGTTCGCCTTCGGGATGCTGGCCACCACGTAGCCACTGCAGCCAGAAGCATTTGTCATCCGAACCGCCGGCCAATTCGTGCCAGTCTTTGGCTGATAATGCAGGTAGTACTCTTTCCAATTGACCGTGGACTTCTGGAAGTACACGTTGATGGTGGAGTCATCCCTCACTGTGATGGTGACGGAAGCCATGGCATTGGATGAGGTCACCACGGTAATGGTGGACCTGCCGGCCTTCCTGCCGACAACGGTAGCGTTTTTACCGTCACTCGTTACAGTAGCAACACTGGTGTCGCCACTGGACCACGATGTGATGGTATCGTTGGCCGGATCTGTAGTGGCCTTCAACTTGATGGACTTGTTGAGGCCAACCTTCGTAGAGCCAGAGATGGTGACGGTACCGGTGGTGGTGCTTCCGCCGCTACCGGAGCCGCCGCCGGTACTGCAGCCGGAAGGAGCAGTACTCACGGCTTTGTAATTTTCGACAGTCGCCACGGTCTGGTTGGCATCTGTAGCGAAGTTCCCATCAGGGCTATTGTCCTTGTGGTACCAATTGCTGCCCTGGTAAAACAGGTACGTCACTGCTTTAAGGTCAGGATTCTCAATTGTAACGGTCAAATAACCAGTGCAGCCTTCGGCAGAAGTCATCACGGCATCTTTCCAAGAGCTCGTGTCGTCCGGAGTAAACGAATAATGCAATTTCGTGTTGCCGAAAGTGTATCCATCTGCCTTGAAATAGAACGTGGTGCTGTTCTTTGGCGTCGGCTTGATAATCGTGCCAGTCGGAACAGTCACATTGACAGTCGCGCAAATATTCGTGGCGGCAAGAGAGCATGCGGTAACGGTACCATCGCCATCGTTGACGGCAGTAACCTTGCCATTGTCATCAACCACTACGGAACCGGTAGCAGTCCATGCGACGCCTTGCGGCACACCGTCGGTCTTATTATCAGTTCCGAAAACGGAAGCAGTGAGATCGAACGGAATACCGTCTTTCATCATAATAGATTCCGGCGAATCCGCACCGTTGTAATAAATCTTGACCGACTCGACGCTCTTGGTTGAATCCGTGATCTGGTAAGCGGTCTGACCGTCAGAAGTGGTCAACTGCCATTCCGAACCGGACAGCACCTTGCTGGGATCAGAGCCGTCGACTTTCGACCACTCCAGCGAGGCGCCCTTCTTCACATTAATAATCTGATTACCCTCGACGTCAGTCCATGTGGTACCATCAGCCGATTCCTGCACATTTTGAACAGTCGAACCACCTGCACCAGCAGTGATTCTATATACCTTGTCAGAAACCTGATAGCCATTGGCGGAGGTGATTTCCTTCACATAATATGTGGCTTCCGGATTCAAGCTACCGATTTGAATGGTGCCATTGTCAACGTTGTCAAGATCGAAGGCACCACCGTCCTTGACAACGCGCAAAGCGTTTGCCCCGGCCTTTGCATCCGCATAGTTCTTGAACACGCCCCACGTGGTGCCGGCGAGCTTGTTCTTGCTCGAATCCACCTTGTTGATCTGGATTACCGCACAGGAGGAGTTGAACGTGCCGTTCCAGGGGAGGTTATGACGCTCCTGGTCCATGTTGATTACAGAGGCAGTCTTGCCTTCCCAGCCGTTGCTGTTGACTCCAGCAACATCAGCAGCCACCGTCGGGTTGTACATGCTGAAGTCACCGCCGACGTACACGCGACCGTTGGTGGTGACATGGTCTTCGAAATTGCCGTTTGGAACCAAAATGCTGCCAAGCATGGCGGCGGCAGGATCATCATCCGTCTTCTTGTTATCGCTTGCGCCTTCATTGGCGACGCCACCACGAATGGTCACCTGGGTCGCATTCTTGAAGTTCCACATGATCTTCTGCGCGGCGGTGGAGTAGGCGGTCTTTTGATCTGTCGTGGCAGCCTTAGAGTAACCGTCACCAATCTCGAGGCCATTCCACCAGAAACGCCAGCCAGTATGGAAGTCAACGTTGCCACTGACATTGATTACGACCGAGGCATCATTCGGAATATTGGTGAACATGAAGTCAACGCCACGATAGCCGCTAGAGGAAAGCTGATCTGCGGTGACGTTGAAGACCTGCATGGCAGAGCCTTTGCCAGCGGAATCCGCATCACCAGTGAATGTAATGAGCTTTTCAGCATTTGAGCCGGAATCATCGAATTTGAAGCCGTACTGGATTTTGTTCTTCGTGCCGTCGTAATTGTAGTGGTGACGCATGTAATAGCCGTCCGAATAAGTCGCACTCGTAGTTGAAGTCTGGGATGCCTCGGCCGTACCGACCTTGGCATCGGCAACATACACGCCCTCGCTCTTTTGCAATCCGGCGAGCTGCTTGGACAGACCTAAGACGTTATCAGCGTAGAAAGTAGAGTAGTCCTTCGTGGCATCGTTAAGTTTGACACTATTCAAGCCAACAGAGTCAAATTTGACATTCGTATACTTATTTCCGTCAGCGTCAACGGTAGCTGTGGCGTCCCATACGGAACGGCCGGCGTTGGATCCGGAGCTATTCTTGTCGGCATTGAGATGCCAGCTGGTATTGCCGTTAATCCGGGCGGAATACCACGTTACATTATTACCAGTGCCCTCGTTCTGCACAAATGCGCGACCTGTGGAACCATTATCGAAGCCACCGAGAGCGGAAACGCTCTTGCTCGGATTGTCCGCATCCCACATATTGCCCGTGGAATTACTCGTATTGGATGTGCTGTTGCCAGCCACCACCAGCACATCACTGCCGGACTGCGGACGGAACTGAGCGCCGAAACCAACTACGCCGAATCGGAAGCCGTTGCTGCTCCAACTTGTTTTCGCGCCGTTAGTGGCAAGCTTACCGTTGACCAGCGTGAGGCCTTCGGCCTCCACCGCATAGGACTTGTCAATCTTTTGAACCGAACTGAGATTAGCGTAGGTACCACCATTGTTCTGGTTGTTGGCGCCCACGTACATATTGCCGCCCACATAAGTGGCCACACCAGAATCGACAGTGGAAGCACTGACATCGTCGCCCAAGCTGATCGACTTCGGCGTGCAAATGCCCGGTTCTGCGGAAGTGTCAGCTTTGGCATTGTAGGCGGGGAGGAGGGAAGTTACTGCTACGGTGGCCATCATGGCTACCGCTATGGCGGCGGCGGTCAGGGAGCGGGTACGCGAAAGCACGCGACCGGTTGCCGATCGCGTTCCTGCATAGTGTCGTGGTGCGTTGCCGACACCATTACGCCATTGCCTCATCTTGTCCCCTATCCGCAAAGTGTTCACCCTTCTGAGTCCCTCAACTCGAGGGTTGATATCCTTTGCATAATGCCGTTATCACTTCTGTTTTACGTATAGCTTCTGCGCTGTTCCCATCTCCGGCAACACAGCCGGAAACCTCTGTTTTCCCTTTTTCTCTGACCTACGGTTTACTATGATAACCTTTGCAGTTATGAAAACAAAATGAAACAGAAAGAACCCACACCCCCTCCCCCGATACGTTTTTTCGTCCCCTCTCACGGGGACAACGCTTTAAAGCCTGATATTCAACGGTTTGTCAACGATTGCAAAATCAAAAAACACATGCTGATCATTGAATGAAATTCATCATTCATCAGCCCCCGATTGGCGTGTCATGAAACACATCACTGCAAATTGTTTCATTTTTTTTCCTGAAAACGTATGCCACACACCGTGACTACAGTGGGGGTATCCCTTATCAATCCACCCCAGGCCATCACAATCAGCCCGTCGGCATTGACGGGCTGCGGAAGGGTAATGAGACTCGGCTCTCAGCGGCCAGTGCCGTACACGGAATCGGTGCCGCGCAGCACGAGCTGGGCGCGCACAATCTCATGCGCGTTCTCAAGCGGCTCGCCTTCGATAAGCTTCATGGCCTTCTGCGCGGCCGCGCGACCCATCGCATACGGATCCTGGCGCATGGTGGTCAGGTTCACAGTGTCGGCGTACGGCGAATCGTCGAAGCCGATAATCGAATAGTCACTCGGCGTGTGGTGGCCGTAACGTTCCAAACGCAACACCAGCGGAATCGCCATCATATCCATCTGGCAGCAGATCGCGTCCGGGAACTCGTCCAACGCAAGCAGCGCGGTCAACGCCGAGTCGGCGAAGGTCTTGCCACGCGGCACAGAGACGACGCGCCACTTGAAGTCATGGGAGGCCCCCATCGTCTTGCAGGCGCGGACGAAGCCCTGTCCTCGCGCATCGATGGAGGAATTAATGGAATCGACCGCATCGGAGCACACGTACACGATATTCTTGTGCCCCAGATTGATCAGATGCTGGGCGGCGGTGAACATGCCGTCCTCATCGTCGATGGAGATGGTGGCGTCGAAGCCGTTTTGCGTCGGCGTATTGATGCCGATGATCGGCACGTGGATGCGTTTGAGCTGCTGGATTTCCTTCGGATCCACGCCGAACGACGTTACGAATACGGCGTCCACGTTGCGGCGGACGGGCAGATTCGTGAAGAATTCCTTGCGATTCTCGGCCGTGTCGACATGCTGGAACAGCGATACGTCATACCCGGCATTATGCATGACGGATTCGATTCCAGCGAACACTTCCGTATTGAACCAGCTAGTGATCTCTTCATTCATCAGCATCGCCACACGGTACGATTGGCCCGATTTCAACGATGTCGCGGAACGTGAGATGTTGAAATCAAGCTTGTCGGCAGTTTCCAGCACCTTGCGACGTGTACGTTCGGACACCAGTTCCGGCCGCGTGAACGCGCGCGATACCGTGGAAATCGACACACCCGCGGCCTTGGCCACCTCGCGAATGCCTGCTCTATCCATCTCTCAACCCCTTTGCGGTTTCTGCATCATAATCACAAACGTTCCCAGCCTTGGAAACACTTGCCCGAGCGGCAATGCTCTCCCATATTGCTACTATTATACTGCGAACGTTGTCAAAAATCACGCTAATGTTGCACCAATAGCACAAAATATCAAAATAACTGGATAAGCCGCGTAAAAAGCCCACTTCGTCCACTGCCGCTTATAACCCAACTCGCCGTTGTAATAATGCACGAATGCAACGCCAATGCCAGGCATAATCATCATCACCGCGCCAAACAGGCCGGCAGTGAACATCATCGAATTCTCATGCTGGCGCATCAACGTGAAAATCAGCACGAAACCAAGCGTCACCGCGCCGACGCTCATCATATGCTGGCGCAGGCCGACGCGCAGCAGCAGATCCCACAACAGTCCGATCAACACCAGACCGACCGACAACACAATCTTCATTGACTTCTGGTAGCGCGCCGCCACCCAATCCAACACGACAAGCACAACGAACGCGATGAACAGACCGAAAACAGGGTTCTGCGAGCCAAAATCGAAAGCCTTATGCGACGTGCAGAGGTCGTACGGCACCTCACACACCACGGCGAGGATGAACAGCCGTAGACCATACGCGACGCGACTATGTGTTTCACGGAAACCCTGCACCAGCAGCCACGCGTAGATCGGAATGGCGAACCAAGATATGACCTCGCTTAAGACCATCGCCGTGAGCGACGTCATATTATTGACGTCGGAACCGAAAAACAGCGGCACAATGGTGGTGCTACCAGCTGACAGAGCCAACGCCACAGCGCCGATGACCTTGAGCTGGAACACCGTCAGTCCGCGTTGCTTCTTCTTGGTACGGCGAGCGCCGCCGAATCCGATCTGTTCAATCGAATCAGCTCCAGCACCCTGCTCGGCATAGCTTTCCATATGTCCTCCTCAGTTCCGCATACGGCCTTTCGTGCGCCCAAGACGCCCAGTACGCCCAAGACGCAACCTACGCGCGTTTCACGCGTTCAGCACGAATTTCAGCAGACCGTCGTAGTCGGCACCGGTAAACGAACATACCGCATGCTCCGACTTGGGCGGGTCGCTCATCGGCGAAATTTCCGTACGGAAGTATGCTGCGTCGAGACCGGCGGAATTGGCTCCGATAATATCGTTTGCTTCATCGTTGCCCACCATGAGCGCGTTTTTTGCGATTACGAACTCGCGGTCGAGAGCCAGCATGTACAAGTCGCGGGCAGGCTTGCGGATTTTCTCTTCGCTGGAGATAATCACGTCGTCCAGTACGTTCGCCAAGCCGGTCATTTCCAGTTCGGGGCGAGTATAGCAGGCTTGTGCGTTGCTTAGCAGCGCCACGACGACGCCGGCCTCCTGCAATGCTTCGATCATGTCGAGTGCGCCCGGATACAGGCGGATCATGCTGGTGCTGCCCTGCCGGAACGCCCATGCGGCTTTCAGCGCGGCTTGCGGCAGTGCCAGTTTCTTTTCAGCCTCCTCACTACGGTTCATCAGCAGCGACCGGTAGACCGGCAGGATATCGAATTCATCCCATCCGTTACGGACGATTGCACGATCGGCTTGATGGACCATTTCGCGGGCCTCAAGTTTTTCGAAGCGTTCGCGCATTTCGTCGACCGATTCGTAGTCGGCACCCAGTTCGCAAACGCAGTCATATAGCGCCTGCCAGGCGGTTTCGCTCTGTTCGTCTGTACGAATGTCGATCAACGTCCCGTAGAGGTCGAAAAATACCACTTCATATCGTGGATTATGAGCTCCGGCTCCCACTTCTCGTATCCTTTCTGGTTTTCCGGCCCCATTGCCGTATCGGTTACGGCGACCGCAGCTTTGCGGTCGCCGTTTTGTAGCTTCCCTACTGAGAGTATTACTGCAACCGCCAGATTGCAAACGTATGCGGTGGAACAATCAAATAATCGCCATCACCTGCGCTCACATTGCCTTCCACCGGACTGACGGACGAGCCGAGACCACACCAGTATCTCCGTATTCCGCCAATCGGTTCCAAACCCGTTACGGCCACGTCAATAACGCCGACGTGTCTGCCTGGATTGGCGGCCATCAGATAATCGCCGACGCGGAACACGAGTTCGTCGCCTTCCGTATCGACGATATTGCGATTGCCGTCGAACCACTGTGGATCAGACTTGCGCAATGCAATCAACTTCGCGTAATACTCAATCAAATCGCGCTTCTGCCATGCACGGTTCCAATCGAGCCAGTTAAGCTCTTTGGCGGAATCGTAAGAATCAGAGCTGCCGAATTTGGTACGTGCGAACTCCTCGCCGGACAGCATGAACGGGATGCCAGCGGAGGTAAGCGTGATACCCACAGCCAGCTTGTTGGCGTCCATCACGTCGGTCAGCGCGGCCGCAATCTGCGGACCGACACCGGCCAGCCCTTCCGCCGAGAAATCGGCGTCATACATGACTTTTGGCACATCCACGGTATTTTCGTTAACACCTTCGGCCACGGTGCTGCCCAACGAACCAGCCGCAAAGCTCGCGCACAACTTGTCCCACAGCGTGAGGTCGTCGTGCGCGGACACGTATTGAATGACCTGGCCTGCCACTCCTTCCGAATGTTTGCCGCGACGCCACGCGTCCACGGCCTCACGCGCAGCCGCTACGTTCTCGTGCATGCCACCGTTCACATAACCCGGGCGGTCCGAGAAGAACACATGGCCCTTGATGGTGTCTCGCGTGGTGTCGCAGAAGTGGCCGATGCGACTGTCAAGCTTCGACAGGCCTGACTTGTCAGCCAGCACGGTGTCGCTGGGCAGCGGCGCGGTGGCGCCCGCGGACCACGGTTCGCCGTACATGAGAATGTCGCGTCCACGGCCGGGAATCTCGTCCAGCGCGGCGCGCACGGCGTTCATGGTGTCCACGTCAATCAGACCCATCAGGTCGAAACGGAAGCCGTCCATGTGGTATTCGCGCGCCCAGAACGTCACGGATTCCACGATGAACCGGCGGAACATCTTGCGTTCGGTGGCCATATCGCAGCCGCAGCCGGATCCGTTGGCCAGCGCGCCGTTGGGCTTACGGCGCAGGAAATAGTCCGGCACCGACCGCTCAAACCAATTATCGGGCGAGAACATGTGGTTGTAGACCACGTCCATGATCACTTTGATGCCGGCGTTGTGCAGCGCCTGCACCATCTGCTTCACTTCGCGGATGCGCACCGACCCGTCGAACGGATTGGTGGAATACGAGCCTTCCGGCACGTTGTAATTGACCGGATCGTACCCCCAGTTGTAGCGATCGCAGGTCTCTTCGTCCACGGAACCGAAATCGTAAATCGGCATGAGCTGCACCGCGGTGACGCCAAGTTTCTTGAGATATGCGATGCCCGTGGGAAAGTCGGGATGCCCGTCCAGAGACGTACCGTCGTCGGTGAACGCCAGATACTTGCCCCGATGCGATTCGGGGAAACCGCCGGCGGGATCATTGCTGAAATCGCCCACATGGGTTTCCCAGACCACCGTCTGCGCAAGCGGCACGTCCGGCATATGGTCGCGGTACCAACCATCCGGATTGGTGCGGCTGAAGTCCACGACCATGCTGCGCCGGCCGTTCACACCGGCCCCGCGCGCCCACGGGTCGGCGATGCGGTCGACGGAACCGCAATCGCGTTCGATCAAAAAGTCGTAATACACGCCGTGCATGTTGTCGGCGAAATCGTACGTCCAGGAACCATCGGATTCCGGACGCATCGTGTACTGTCCAATCAGAGCGTCGCCGCTTTCCCCCATGGAGCCACGCGAGAACAGTCTCAGGGTCACCTTCTGTGCGGAAGGAGCCCAGAGAGCGAACTGGGTGCCGGTTTCAGTAACAACGGCACCCAGCGGCCGTTCCAGACACAGCGGGAACGGTTCGGCGACGCTCGTGTTCGGCTGTGCGAAGCTGTCTACGAGCGTCATATCCTTTGCCTTTCTTTAGCCCTTCACGGAGCCCGACATGGACTCCTGATAGAAGCGCTGCATCACAATGAACAGGATGGCGATCGGAACGGAGATCACGACCGCGGCCGCGGCGAAGCGGGCAAACCAGTTCTGGATATATTCCTTCTGCAGCATGAGCCACAGGCCCAATGCCACGGTGTAGTTGGATTGCGTACGGCAGATCACCTTGGCCATGACAAAGTCGAGCCACGGGGTCAGGAAGCCGATGATGGCCTGGTAGACGATCATGGGCTTGCAGATCGGGATGATGATCTTATGGAACACCTGGAAACGGGTGCAACCGTCGAGCAGGGCGGCTTCGTCCAGCGAGGTCGGAATGGTGTCCATATAGCCCTTCATCACGTAGAAGCCAGCGCCGGAACCGGCGGAGTACACGAGAATCAACGCCACGGTAGTCATGGTGCCGCTTGACAGGCCCAAGGCCTTCAAGATGAAGTAGATGGCGGTGACGGCCATGATACCCGGGAACATGCCAAGAATCAGCACAACGTTCATGAAAGTCTTGCGCACACGGAAACGCATACGGCTCATGCAGTATGCCACGGAGAGCACGAAGATCAGAGAAATCGCACAGGTGAAGCAGGCGATGATGAACGTGGTGCCGAACATCTTCGGGAAGTCCAACACGTTGCGGTCGGTGAACAGCACCCTATAGTTGTCCAGAGTCCACTCCTTCGGGAAGAAGGAGCTGGTGTACGGGGCGGTGTTCTTATTGAACGACTCCGCGAACACCCATACGATTGGGACGAGCCAGATGACGGCCAGAATGGCCAGGAACAAGTGGGCGAACACGTCGCCGGTGATACGGCGGATCTTCTGGTCGTGCAGAAGGCCGTGGCTTTCCACTTTGGTTGCGGAATGCTTGTTGCTCATCGGAATGCCTCCTCATTCTTATAGGAGCCGGAATTGCGGTAGGTGATCAGCGAAACGATGGCCAACACGACGAAGGTCATGATGCCGATCACGGCACCGAGATTGTAATCCTGCTTGTCCACGGTCAGCTTGTACAGCCAGGTGATAAGCAAATCAGTGGAGCCTGCGGAATCGCCCAATGGCGTAGGATCGCCGCCGGACAGCAGGTAAATGACGTTGAAGTTGTTCACATTGCCCGTGAAGGTGGTGATCAGATACGGGGTGAGCACGAAGATAATGTACGGCATGGTGATCTTAGTAAAGATCTGCCACCAGTTGGCACCGTCGATCTTCGCCGCCTCATACTGATCGGCCGGAATGTTCTGCAGAATACCAGTAATCTGCATGATGGTGTACGGAATACCGACCCACAGGTTGATGACGATTACGGTGACACGGGCCCAAGTGGCGTCGGTGAAGAACGGCAGCGGGCCGTCAATCCAACCCCACGTCTGCAGCATGCGGTTCACCGCACCCTGCGGCTGGAGCATGGTGTGCATGACCAGCAGGGACACGAACTGCGGAACGGCGATGGACATGGAGAAGCAGGCACGCCAGAAACCCTTGAAATGGGTGGTCTTGCGGTTGATGATCATGGCCACGAACATGCCGAAGAAGAAGTTCAGGAAGGTGGCGAAGAAGGCCCAGACCAAGGTCCACACCAGCACGCGTCCGAACAGTGCGGCGTTAACGGTGCCGCCGCTGTTGGAGAAGACCTTGGCGAAGTTCTCAAAGCCGACCCAGTGGAACAGCACGAGGTGCTTGTGGTCGTAGCTGGTGAATGCCATGGAAATCATGAAGATCAACGGAAGCACAGTGAACACGGCAATGCCCAGCGTGGGCAGGAACATCAGCAGGACGTGAGCCTTGGCGTCAAGCAGCTCACGGACATCGTCCATGAAGCTCGGAGCCTTGCCGTTCTCTTCGAGCAGCACCTGGGACTTGTACGCGGCGCGCACGGACATGACCCACAGGCCGATGAAGGCGGCGGTGATGACCAGGGCAGCGACGCCGTACAGCAGGATGACCACGGAACGGTCAGGCTCGGTGTAGACCCAGAAGCCGTCGACCAGCTTCTTGCCGCCTGCATTGGTACCCAAGGTCGGCAACTTGGAAAGATAGTCCACGCCATTGATTGCCATGAACACGAAGTATGCGATTTCCAGCGCCAGCATGGCAATGCCCTTGACATACTGCTTGCGCACGATATTGCCAAGACCAAACACCACTGCGGAAAGCTTAGTGAACAGGTCACCACGCCGGAACGCCGCCCTTACCGTGTAAGGCGACGGAGAAACATAATCAGCACCCTGCTTCCGAAGGCGCTTCATCTCCCGTGGGGAAAGAGTTGTTGCTGTCATTTCGACTGCCCTCTCATATGGATATTGAAAGATAAAAAAAGCTTTGCTCCCGGACAAGGGGAAGGAGAATTTAAAAACCTTGCCCGGGAATGCAAAGCTCGGAGGAGGAGTGAGCCACTATGCAAAGTGGAGAGAGACACCGCGACTCGAAGCATCTCTCAAAGCTGCAGGATGGCTGGGGGGATTTGGCAGTGCCAACCACCTGCATTCTTCAGTTATTGGATTTTTAGGATTACTGATTTCACTCAGCGATCTTGCCACCGGCCTGCTTGACCCAATCCTGGTACTTGGCGGCAGCGTTGTCCTTGGTGATTTCCTTGTTGACCAGGGCCTTGCCGAAGGTTTCGGCCGGAGTCCACCAATCGTTCATGCCGGACAGACCGGACTGCAGGAGGGCGGTGTTGGCCATGGTGTCGGCCTGGGCCTTGGCTGCGATGTCGTCGGTGGTCAGGTCGGACAGGGACTTGTCGGTCGGCGGGATGGCGCGCATCTCGTAGTGCAGCTTCTGAGCTTCGGTGGAGCCGAGGTAAGCCGCGAACTGAGCGGCGGCCTTCGGGTTCTTGGCGTTCGGGTTGTAAGCAGCGGCCTTGGTGGCGGCGAAGGACTTCATCTGCTTCTTCTGGCCGTTCACGGTGAAGGTCGGCAGAGAGGTGGCGGCGTAGTTGTCACCCAGGGCCTCCTTCACGTCCTTAGCGGACCAGGTACCGGAGAACAGCACGTCGGCGGAGCCATCCTTGATGGCTGCGAGGCCGGAAGCGCCATCGTCGTTGGAGAAGTTCGGGTTGGCGACCACATCAACCAGATAAGAGGTGATATCGGCGCCGTCCTTCGGGAAGACCATGCCTGCGTCAGCATCATTGCCCTTCTCGCCGAACAGGCTCAGGCCATCATAGAAGCCGTTGATGTACCAAGAATTCTGCAGGGAGAACGCGACCTTGGCCTTGGAAAGGATGGTATCGAAGTCCTTGGCCTCATCCTCGGTGATCTTGGACTTGTTGTAGTACATGAACCACGTGTTGTCGGTGTACGGCACGCCATAGAGCTTGCCATCGGTGCCGGTGACGGAGTTGACTTCGAGGTCACCGTTCTGTTCCTTCACCTGCTTCTCAGCGTCGGTGCCCAGCTGGCCAATGGCCTTGGCATCCATTAGAACACCCAACTGATCGGAAGCGAACATATAGACATCGGCCGCCGCGGACGGATCAGTGCTGACCTGCTTGGAAGCATCGCCTTCAGAGACCACGTCATTCTTCCACGTGATATTGTATTCCGGATGCGCCTTGGCGAAGTTCTCTTCGACCTTGCCCAGCCAGTTGGTGTCCTTGGCTTGGTCTTCCTGCGGGGCCCACACGCTCAGCGTGACGGCCTCGGTGGAGCCGGAAGCGTTCTTATCGCCACCGTCGGAGGAGCCACCGCACGCAGCGAGCGGAACCAGCATAGAAACGGCAGCAGTAAGTCCGATTGCCTTCTTCCAATC
>UMHK01062882.1_pt1 | contig 12961 bp, 8 predicted proteins | sample 1965521 | NCBI WGS metagenome assembly UMHK01 (sample SAMEA4836097, study PRJEB28245) | human gut metagenome | biome: gut microbiome; material: fecal sample | place: Denmark | collected 2008
CGATCAGGTCGTCAATGTAGACCAGTTCCAGTTCGACTGCCGGATCCGAAACGGTGATAGGTAGATCCCGTGCGATATGATGGCAGAATGTCGCCACCACGGAATTGTAGTTGGGGCGGCACCATTTTCCGAACAGATTGGGCAGGCGGTAGATCATCCCGGCTGCGCCAGTTTCTCTGCCATAGGCAAGAAGCAGCTCCTCCGCCGCCTTCTTGGACTGCCCATAGGGACTCCCGGCATACTGTCCGGCCAGACTGGCCTGAATGGAGGAGGAGAGCAATACCGGGCACCGGTTACCGCTTTTCCGAAGTATCTCCAACAGGGTACGGGTGAAGTCCGTGTTTCCGGCTGCAAATTCTCCCGGATCCTGGGGCCGGTTCACGCCAGCCAGATGGACCACGAAATTTGCCTTTTTGCAGTAGTCCGCCAAGGTCTCTGCCGAAGTATCCCGCGTACATAAAAGGATCTCCTCGATTTGCAGTACGGGCCGGGTCCTGTCTCTGCGATCCTTGATGGTGGAAAGGCGCTGCGTCAGATTCTTCCCGACAAATCCGTTTGCGCCGGTGATCAGTACATTCATCAGCAAGTTCCTCCGAACAGCTTCAGCTTTAGAAGAAGCTGTTTCATTTCCTCCACATTCAGCCGGTGCGTATTGTGCGAAGTATACTGCTCGATTTTGCCGAACTCTGGATTTCCCTTGCTGAAATAGTTGTCATAGTTCAGATCTCGATTATCTGCCGGAATACGGAAGAAGCCGGGCAGGTCTTCCGCCCGCATCATTTCCTCTGCAGTGACCAGCACCTCAAAGAGCTTTTCACCATGGCGCGTTCCGATAATCGTCGAGCCAAGGTCGGAGTGCTTCAGCTCCAGCACAGCCTGTGCCAGCGTCTCGATGGTCGCAGCAGGGGCCTTCTGCACGAACAGGTCACCCTGTTCGCCATGCTCAAAGGCATAAAGCACAAGATCTACGGCATCGCTGAGCGTCATCATGAAACGGGTCATATTGGGATTCGTGATCGTCAGAGGTTTTCCCTCGTCGATCCGGTCGCAGAACAATGGGATGACTGAGCCACGGGAAGCCATGACGTTGCCGTACCGCGTCAAACACAGAACCGGATCCCCAGGCAGCATCTGTCTGGAACGGGCAATCACATTCTTCTCCATGACAGCCTTCGTCATGCCCATAGCGTTGATGGGATAAGCCGCCTTGTCCGTGGACAGGAAGATGGCCTTCTTCACATGGTTTGCCACACAGGCGGAGATCACATTGTCGGAACCGGCCACATTGGTTTTGACCGCCTCCATGGGATAAAACTCGCATGAGGGCACCTGCTTCAAAGCTGCGGCATGAAATACATAGTCCACACCGCGGAACACATTCAGAATGGAATTGTAATCCCGCACATCTCCTATGTAAAACTTGATTTTCTCCGCGTGCTGCGGATACAGCTCCTGATAGGTGTGCCGCATATCATCCTGCTTCTTCTCATCCCGTGAGAGAATGCGGATCTCTGCAATGTCGGTGGTCAGGAAGCGGCGCAGCACAGCGTTGCCAAAGGAGCCTGTCCCACCGGTAATGAGCAGTATTTTATCTTTGAACGATATCATCTGGTCTTACTCCTTTGTATGATTTCTTTGTTTTTCAGGCAGCACGCCGCGCAAAAGTACGGCATCCAGCATTAGTTTTGTATTTGGACGTAGCGGACGAATCAGCGCAGGAAGCAGGATTGTTGTCGAAGCCTGGGTGATCAGCGAGGCCGCAGCGGCTCCAGATGCTCCCCACGACGGGATCAGCGCAAGATTCAGCACAACATTCAGCACAGCCGCACTGACATACAGGTATTTCAGATATTTCTGTCTGTTTTCGCATACCATCCATGCGTTTCTGGCAACACCGAGATAGGAAAACGCCGTGTACCAAACCACGATGCGCAGAGGTCCAACTGCCGGCAAATAGGTTTCTCCATAGAGAATCAAAATAAAAGGCTTGGCGACAAGGCAGATCATTGCGGATACGAACAGGGACACATAAAAAACAATTGCGTAGAGTTGCCGGTTCTTCCGCTCATAGCGCAGGCGGTCCTTCTGAAAACTCTGCACAATCTCCGGATAAAGGGAATCAATGATTGCCGAGAGGATAAAGGCCCATGAAACACTGACCGTCGAAGCAAGGGAATAATGTCCAACGGCATCTGCGCCAAGCATCTGCTTGAGCATCAGCTTGTCTGTACAGGCATAGATGGAGACCATCAGTCCGGCTATGATAAAGCTGCCGCTGCTTTGCAGAAGCTCCTTTGCTTTTTTCAGAGAGTAACGGAATCTTGTTCCGCCATTTTTGAAATAAGCGATCAGCAAAAACACCGCAAGTACGATGTAATCCAATGCGCTTGCAACGGCGAACCATTCCACACTTTTCCCAAGCACAAGCAAAATAATTTTGTACACAGACATTGCCGCATACGAGACAAGTTCGGCAATGGCGGAATACTTGGACTGGAGCCTGGCCTGAAACCAGTAGTTGAGGGTATCAAACACCTGAAAAATGAGGCCAATGCTGTACAGCGCTACAACCACAACGGTGAGACGTTCTCCTCTGTCCACGACACTGACAATACCGATGATTGCCAATGCAGACAGCAGACTTGAAATCGCCCGCAGCAACAGGGTCGTTCCAATTGTTTCGCCCTGCTGCTCCGGATGATCCACAAAGTTCTTGACGATCACACTGTTGATGCCAAGCGTACATAGCGAGGCAAAGAATGTCGCATATGCCGCTGCGTAATTGATCAGGCCGTAATTGCTTGGGCCAAGATAGCGCGCCGCAAAAATACCAACGACAAAGGCCAGCAGCTTGTTCGCCACTTTGCCGCCGATGATCCATCCGGCATTTTTAACAACTTTATTCTTTCTGAGCGACTGCAGCAAAATCTTCAAACTCCTTCACCACTTTAGCTGGGACACCGGCCACCAGTGTATCCGCCGGCACATCCGTGGAAACACAGGCACAGGCTGCGATCATGCTTCCATCTCCAATGCTCGTATTCAATAGGAGGGTAGATCGACCACCGATCCAGACGCCGCGGCCCACTGTAATATGATAGGATTCGCCTTTTCCAGCCCGCCTTTTGTGGTTGCCCATATGGTGTCCTCCCGTCAGGAAGGTAACATCCGGAGCGATATCGCAGTTATCTCCAATCGTTACTATCCCATTTCCATGAACAGTGAGATTGCATCCGATCCAACAATTTGCGCCAATGCGAAGCGTTCCTGTATTATAAATTGGCCCGACAATTTTGGTATTTTCTCCGATTTCATAGCCGATGGAACGGAGAAGATTCCTCTTTTCAGAGAAGAACCGGGTTCCCGCCAGAGTATGATTGACAAGGTATATCACAATTCTTTTTTTGATAGTCTTCAACTTCATCTTTGATACCAGTCCTCCCGCAGCGGCTTTGCGGGGCTGCATGGACCGTTCGCAAACAACCCAGAAGCGTCTTTACCGTTCAAAAGGGCGTTCGATAGCTGCAAAAATCGCTTTGCGGCAACCTCCGCATTCCACAATTCTGTAATCGTCTGGTACGCCGCTTTTCCAAAGCTATACTGCATAGTCGTATTTTCAAGAAGCCGTCGTACCTTTTCATAAAGCTCCTGAATATTGCCGGAGTGATAAACGCTTCCATTCACGCCGTCATTTACAAGGTAAGGGGTTGCCCCGGCTGCGTCGCTGGCAACTACCGCACAGCCGCTGTTCATGGCCTCGTTTAACACAGCACCCCAGCCCTCTTGGCGGTCACTTGTGAATAAGCAGATGCTTGCGCTTTCCATATGACGACGCACGGCTTCCGGAGACATGGCGCCAAGGAACCGTACATTTTCATCCAGAAGTCCAGCTTCCGAAGCCTGTCGCTTGAGCTGCCGCTCCATCTCACCGGTACCGATCATCTCGATTTTGAAGCAGCATCCTGCCTCATGGAGTCTCTTTGCAACCTCAATCACATCGTCCGGATGCTTCCAACCCAAGAAGCGTCCGCACCACAAAATGGTTGCTTTTGCTTTGCGGTCAATCAAGTCATCAATGCTGGGATACCGTATCGTCTCGGGGAAGTAGCCCCATTTATAGCACCGACCATGGAAAAGGCCGAATTTGGCATAATCCCCCGCGGTATAGGCGCTGGCGCAGAGCATATATGCCTTTCGCCACGGCGGATTGCAAGCGTGCCAGTGGAAAAATCGTTTTGGATATTTGAGAAGCGAATTTCCTGTTTTTAAGATTCGCTCGGAATATCGGAAAAACAATTTGGCCTTTTTGCTGTATTCTTTTGTCTGGCTCTCCGGGAAGGAACCTGCTATCAAAACATCCAGATTATTTAACTGCTTCTGGACCTCCTGATCTGCCGCCGAGCAGGTATACGGACGCGCCAAATCATTCCCCCAGCCGAGATTCTTTCGCTCCGCATCCATCTCTTTATGTGCCACGAAGCAATAGTTGTGATTTGTCAATTCATAGAGGGCATCGGATAGGGGGATCTGATGATGCGTAAAGTAGTTACTGCAAAAAAGAATTCTCATGTAGCCATCACACGCCCTTTTTCAAAGTAGACAAAATATTTTCATAGAGTTCTACATAGCCCTGATACACCATGTCTTTGTCAAAACGCTCCATTTTTTTAGGCTCCGCACGCCAGTTGCTATCTGCCACGTCTCTCACGGCATTTTCCAATGCCTGCATATCGCCCTGCGAAACCAAGCATCCATTTCCCAGTGCTACCGTTTCAGGACAACCGTCCGTCTCATATACCACCACTGGCGTTCCGCATGCCTGAGCCTCTACCGTAGTCAGGCCAAAGGTTTCCTCATAAGTGGGATTCACAAACACATCTGCGGCAGAGTACCACTGTGCCAGCTCTGTTTGATTTGCCGTGCGTAAAAGTCCCAGCACCTCGGAAGGAATATCCGGCAGTTGCTTTTCGATTAGGCCAATCAAAACCACCTGATAGCCAGAGCCGAGTCGGCCAGCAAGCGTCAGCAAGTCTGGCAATCCCTTGCGTGCATTCCATGCATTGGCGACTCCGAGGACGATTTTCTTATCTTCCAGGTGATACTTTTCACGCAGGCTGCTGGACTGTGGACAGAAAATCGTGCGGTCGATTCCGTTGGGGATAACAGTTCTCGGATAATTCTGTAGGAACGACTGGGAAACCTGATCCGCAAGCCACTGCGAGGGCGTTGTGATGGTCAGATTTTTTACACCGGTAAAGGCATTCTTTTTGCGAAGGAAGTTGCGCCTTACATCGCCCTTCCAATAGCATTGCGGATATCGGTACAGCAATTTGCAGTCCCGACACTCCGTCTGCCATTGCACACACTTGACTTGCGAGAAATGTGTGCAATGTCCGGTAAAAGTCCAGCAATCATGCAAAGTCCAAACGACGGGGATATTCGCTTCCTTCAAAAAGCGGAACAGCATCTCGTAATTCACATAGAAGCCGTGCAGCGTGTGCAGGTGGATAAGATCAGGCTGAAACGCTCTGATTTCTCGGATCATCTTTCTGGTCGCTGCCCAGGAATATAGTCCCGCATGGTCTGTGAGTCGTGATACTGCGTTGTGAAAGTAAAAACCGAAATCCCCGGATACTTTCACTGCGTCCGCATTGTCGGAGCATGCTCCCGTTCCATATAAAGCCTTTACATCATTGCCATACTTTTTTAGCAGGTTCATAATATCAGCGATGATTTTTCCAGTGCTTCCGGTTCCATATACCAAATTGACAAACAGCACTTTCATTCTTCTCATCTCCGATGTTGTGTGATAAAAGAGAACCGCCGAGGCGCCAAGGTGCGCCCCGGCGGTTCCAGTGTATTTACTCGGTTTCGCTGTCCAGAATCATCCGTCCAGCACTGTCAAAGTTGTAATATCCCTCCGGCATCAGGCCGTGCGTCCAGTACACATAGTAGCTGCGGTCATGGACGACCTCACAAGTGGAACGTACATAGTAGTAGTCGCCATCGATCTGAATCAGACCGGCATAAGCACGTTCGCCGTTCCGATAGAAGTACAGGCTTCCATCTTCCTCGTAGATTCCGTTCTTCAGAGGTGCGACGCTGCCTGTCAGTTTGCCATCTGCGTCGAAGTGATATTTACCCTGCGGCAGTAGATCATGTGTCCAGGAAATGTAGTAATCGCAATCGCGTACCACTTCACACTTAGAATTCACATAGTAGTAATCATCGCCAATTTTGATGAGGCCCGCATAGGTCAGTTTTCCATTGACATAGTAATGCAGAACGCCATCTTCCTCGACGATGCCATTCTTCGGAGTGCCGGTCAGCTTTCCGTTTTCATCGAACGTGTAGTAACCGGCTTCCTTCAGGCCATGCGTCCAGGTGATCCAGTACACACAATCGGTCACGACCTCACCGTTGCTGCGGACATAGTAGAAATCACCGTCAATTTCAATCAGGCCAACATAGGTTACCTTTCCGTTGACATAGTAACGAAGCACGCCGTCATCGTCCTTTACGATGCCATTCTTGTCCGTTGCGCCCTGAATGAGCTTGCCCTCTGCGTCAAAGGCATATGTTCCTTCCTCCATCAGACCGTTCATTCTGGAGCAGTAGTATGTCTGGTTCACGATCAACTGACCCTTGCTGTTGGCATAGTAGTAATCATCACCGATCTTGATCATGCCTGCAGGAGCCTTGATGCCGTCGACATAGTAGAAGAGGTCTTCGCCAGCCTTCAGGATTCCGTTCTTGCCGGTATCCTCGTCGTGCAGAATGATGCCGTTTTCATCGAAGTAGTAGCCCCACTCCGGAAGCGCAAGGCCATTGGTCTTGTGGAGCCAGCAATCCTTGCCGTTCAGTACAGTGCTCTTCACCGCCGCCGAGAGGGTCAGTCCGTCACGCTCCTCCAGATTCTTCTGGACTGCGAAGTAATAATAGTTGACCTCGCCGTTCTCCTTGACAACGCGCTTCAAACCGGCTTCTTCTTCGATGATGCCGCTGTTGAGCCAATAGGTGTCCGCTCCGACGCTGTAAACACCGGTAACGTCGCTCTGGAATACGCCTTCCGCATCAAAGACGCAGCGGGCTTCTTCCGTTGCTCCATCGGGGACCAGCGTCGTGATTCCGGTAGCCGCGTATCCGTTTTCGGTGTCCAGATAGTAGGTATTGCCGTCAATGACTGTCCAACCAGTCTTCTGCAGTTCGCCGTCCTTGTAGTACTGCTTGCCGTTCACATCCGTAAACCAGCCGTTCCAGAACTGCCACTGTGCATACAGCGTTATATCTCCGGTCAGTTCAAGAATTGCGCCCTCATCGGCATAGGTGGCTCCGCTGCCATCTGCGGCAGTGTTCCAGCCGATGAAATTGTAGCTCTCACGGGTAAAGGCGTTGGTATTCAAGGCAGTGTCCACACCGACTTCAAAGCGCTGAGGCTCCATACTGCCTTCGCCGCCGTTGGCATTGAAGGTGATGGTGTAGAACACACGGGCAGTTGCAGAGTACTGTGCCGTATAAGTGGCATCCTCTTCAGCAACCACAACCTCCGGGTCCCAGCTGGTGAAGGTGTAGCGGTAGTTCTCGTCAGGAGCCTTATCTGTGCTGCCCTTGAAGGAAGGCATGGTACCCTTTAGATAATCTTCTTCTGCAACGACCTCGCTATCGATCACCCAGGTGATGTGTGCGCCAGTCTTAGGAATTTCCTTGCCTTGTTTCAGCAGTTCATTGCAGACAGAGCAGTAGGTATCGCCGGTGTAACCGGGTGTCGTAAGCGTCGCTTCGACCGCATTGCGAATCTCCGGCTTGTGACCGGTAGCCGGAATCACTTCCTGTTTAACAATGACTTCGTTGCAAACAGAGCAATGCTTGCCTTCCGTCAGGCCAGGCTCGGTGCAGGTCGGAGCCTTTGCTGCGTCAATGACTTCGGTGTGCCCCTTGGCGGGAATCTCTGTCTGTGCAACGATGATCTCATTGCAGACGGAGCAGTGCTTGCCCTCAGTCTTGCCAGGTTCGGTGCAAGTCGGCTCAACTGCCGGATCAATGACCTCGGTATGTCCCTTGGCGGGGATTTCTTCCTGGGCAACGAGTACAGTATTGCAGACGGAGCAGTGCTTGCCTTCGGTCAGACCAGTCTCAGTGCAGGTTGGAGCCTTTGCTGCATCGATTACTTCTGTGTGGCCTGTCGCGGGGAGCTCTTCCATACCGGAGAGAATCGCATCACAAACGGAGCACTTCGTACCGGCTGTATGACCAGCCTCGGTGCAGGTAGCGGGCTGTTCCGCAACTTCAACAGGGGTATGCCCGGTTGCATCGATTGCTTCGGTCTTGGTTGCATTGCAAACTGTGCAGGTGTAGGTCTTGACACCGGCATTCTCACAGGTAGGAGAGGTCGTGATCTCGCCCTCATTCCAGCTGTGGCCCTTGGCGGGGATCTCTTCCTGTGCTTTGATCACCGTTCCGCAGACAGAGCAACGGGTACCGTCCGTCAGGCCGGTATCGGTGCAGGTCGCTTCCTTGCCAGGAATGGTTTCTTCCTTGTGGCCGGTCGCGGGAATCACTTCCTGCGCAACGAGAACTTCGTTGCAGACGGAGCAGTGCTTACCCTCAGTCTTGCCGGGTTCCGTGCAGGTCGGCTCAACGGCAGCATCAATGGCCTCGATATGGCCCTTAGCCTCAATGGCCTCGCCCTTGATGATTTCTTTGCCGCAGATGGCGCAGACCGTATCGCCGGTGTAGCCGTCCTCAGTGCAGGTGGCATCCTTCTTGTTGATCACCTTGGTGAGAGAATGATTGTCCTCCCATTGGGCATAAAGAGTGGTGTTCTCGGTTAGATTAACAGTCGCACCATCCGCATAGGAGTCGCCAGTACCGTCAGCCGCCGTATTCCAGTTCAGGAAGTTGTAGCCTTCACGAGTGAAGGTGTTTGCATTCAGCGCCGTATCCTTCTTTGCGGTTACGCTCTGCGGGGCCATCGTGCCTTCGGCCGGGTATTCCTCAGATCCGTTTGCTTCAAAGGTAACCGTCAGCTCCGTGGGTGCTTCGCCGCCCCAAACACCATTGACATAGTTAATGACATCGCCAGCGCTTGCGGACGAGGTTTCCGTATAGGTACCGTCGGCGTTGTGCAGCTTGGCGGCGGTGATGGGGATGGTCACCGCACTATTGCCATTTGCATTATACTGATAGGTTGCGGTCGCCGTGCCGGGTGCGCCCTGCTGAATGTACTTGCCGGTGCCGTTGCTGGAGCAGATATTTGCACCGCCCTTGGTGGTGTAGATGGCGCCAATAGCCGTTACGCTGCCGTTCACATCCATCTTCGCATCAACCAAGTCGTTATTGGAGCGGTTGTATGCCTTACCCGGCGCATAGGCCACGGACTTAAACTTGCAGGGGCCCCAGACAAAGTTGTCGGAGTTCCACTCATCGCTGTCATAGAAATAGATATTCTTTCCGTTTGCAACTGTCAGGCCAGCGCCTTCGGCAATGTTGACCTCAACGCCCGCCAGCAGAGCCGCGTCCTGATTGATGGTCACATTTCCGGACTGGATATTGATGGTGACGTTATTGGTGATGGGCAGCACATAGCTTGCAGAGTTGACACTCATGCCCGCAAGCTTTAGCGACAACGTGTTCAATGCCGCCTCGCCGTTTACTGTGAATACAAGACGATCTGCCTTTTCATCGTAATCCTTAGTAAAGCTACCGGATTCCACTTTGAACATACCGGTGTCACCAATGAAATTAATAGCAGTAGTATATGTGGTGCTCATTGCATAAACGCCGCTATAAACCTGTTCGTTGGCGCCGGCATTCAACGTCAAGGGAACTTCGATGTTTTGTACGAAGTACTGCGAAAATGGGAATACCTTGTTGCCCATATTGGAAGAGGCACTGCCGCCGCGGAAGTCTGCAATCTGATAGAATTCATACACCGTAGCGCCCGATTCTGCCAGAATAGAGCCGCTGCCGGAAATGAAGCCCCACGCATACAGGTTGCCGCCGTTTTTCACTGTGATGGAGCTGTTTTCGGCCATTTTGATGTATCCATAATCACCAACGGGACGTCCCTGCTCACTACCGCCAGCAGCATAATATCTGCCGCCCAAGCTAATGGCACCATTGACGGTAATAGAAGCGCCATCGCTCATCGTCAGTGTTCGGAACGGCTTCGAAGCCGGGGCCGTGCGAATTGCCGCAGGAGCATCCGTATACAGCGTTCCTGCCTCATCAAACGGAATCAGAAGTGTAATTCCAGCCGGAATGGTATAGGTACCGCTGATGGAGCCATCAGTAGCCAAGGTGATCTTGGACTGGCTGTTTGCCTGTGCATAGGAAACCGCATCGCCCAGATCGTCAAACCGCTGGCCGCCGGTTTCAAACAGGGCCGCCGTTTTACTTGCGAACCGCGCTGTGATAGTGCAGTCATTTTCAATGTTCAACGCAGCCTTTGCAGACGTGCTGATATATTTCTCGTTAGAAACATCATACCAGCCCATGAACTGATAACCATCCGCCGGGGTCGCCACTACCTGATAAGCAGTCATGGAGCTTTGCGTGTTGCTATATTCCTCGGTAATGAGTTTTCCGTCTACTGTATAAGAACCGTTTTCAGCAGGCACGAAAGTCGCAGTTGCATTGACATCGCTTACCAGAACCACGTTGGTAAGGGTGATCTTAGTGGCAGCACTGGTGCTGCCAGACTGGATGTATACTTTAACGCTCTCGTTTGTCGCCAGTTCCTTGGTAAAACTGGCACCCGAAGAAACCTCTGTACCATCCACCTGAATTTTTCCGCTGTTCTGCTCAATAGAGTAGTCAAAGGAAAGGGTTGCTGTTGTCGACTTCTTATTTGTAATTGTCAGTGTGGATTTATAGGATGTATCGCTGCATGTTCCACCCGTGCTGGTAGCTGCGCCGATAATGCTCGTACCATTGGCCGACCAAGCATCATCTGCGTCGCCTGTAAAACTCAGTCCAATGTTCTCGTCAGCTAAGCCTGTCACTGTACCACTGGTTGCCGCAAACGCTGTCATGGTCACATTGGGTAACAGTGCCATAACCATGCACATGCAGAGCACAAGCGAAAGGAATCGCTTTAATGTGCTTTTCATTTCTTTATTACCTTCTTTCTTTGATGATTTCTGGCGTTTATTTCTATGTAAATGCTGAGTCCCGCCGCAAATGCGATGGCTGCCCAGACATGAGAGAGATGGAACAGCATCCCCGTAGAGGACGTCCGGAAGAATTCATCAAGAAAGCGGAACGCTCCATAGGATGCCATATAAAGCGGATAAGTGCTGCCGGGGTTCTTGCTCTTTTTCACTCTGGGAACGAGCAGAATCAACATCACAATGTAATAGAGAATCTCAAGTTCCCTCGTGGGAAAGTGAACGTGCGTTCCCGGTATAACTAAGCCGGAGCAGCATCCAGCGACGATGCAGTTGACCCGAGCACACATCAGTGTAAAAAGCATACACGGAGTAAACACATCGCACACTTTGCAGTAAGGCCGCTTGGTAAGCTTGGCTCCCAGCCAGTAGGCTGCCGGCATAAAAAACACACCGCCAAACAGGCTCATGTTTCCTATGTCACCGCTTTCCAGAAAAGCAAAGACTTTCACACTGCATACGCCGATAGCAGTATGCAATACTGAAAGGATCAGTACGGCATACCATTTCATTTGGAGCTGTCGCCGCATCCTGTACAGCCAGAACACATTGAAGATAGTTCCTGCTGTTAGTAACAGATATAGTGAATTCGTTTGAAGCCATGACATCATCTTTGCACCTTCTTCCGGCTATGAGAACTCTGCTCTAAGCAAATAGCCAAATAGAACAAATTTAGAAGTAGCACTATTAAGCCACAAACTGCCACAAATACAGAACTCTGCATATTGGATAGCCATGCAAACAAATCTCCCAAGAGTTTCAGTACCCCGACAGAAATTCTTCCTTGGGGTGCAATTTGCTTTGCGCACAGGACGTACTCAATTGCCATAATGAGATCTATGGCAAAGACCGAAATTCTTTGTCCATCGACATTAGGAATACGGAACATTCCATATAGAACTAAGATAAATACAACAATTAAGAGCAAGTACTTCTTGCGTTTACCCTTTTCTAAAAAACGAACATTATGAACAACAATGAGGACATCCAATCCCGTCCACAGCACATGCCCATAAAAACCTCTCGAAAGCAGCAGCGCATTAATCTCCCAAGCAAAATTTAAACTTCCTGCTATCAACGGCATAAGCAATAGATGGGATTTTCTATTTTGAATTCCGCACAGAACAATGATTACATATGCCAATGTCCAGAAAATTACTGTTAAGTGATTAAGCAAAACATACCCCCATTGAAAGGTTTCTCTCCATGGGGTATGGCGTTAAACGTGCCATACCCCATGGGTTATTCTGTCATCTCACCATCTTGCCGTCTGCACCAAAGGTGTAGAATGTGGCAGGCAGCAGGTTGTTGGTCTTAGATACCCAGTAGCGCTGACTGGTGATGACCTTGCAGTAGCTGTTCACATAGTAGTAATCGCCGTCGATTTGGATCAGACCAGCATAGGTCTTGACACCGTCCACATAGTAATACAACTCGCCGTCCTCACTGACGATGCCGTTCTTCACCTCGGGATTGGGATCAGGGTTCGGATCGGGGTCGGGTGTCGGAATAGGCGCATCCGTCATCTTGCCTTCTGCGTCAAAGTTGTAGAATGCAGCGGGGAGCAGATCATTGGTCTTGGACACCCAGTAGCGCTGATTGGTGATGACCTTGCAGTAGCTGTTCACATAGTAGTAATTACCATCGATCTGAATCAGGCCGGCGTAGGTCTTGACACCATTGACATAGTAATACAGCTCGCCGTCCTCGCTGACGATGCCGTTCTTCACTTCGGGATCAGGATTGGGATCCGGATCGGGGTCAGGTGTCGGAATGGGCGCATCGGTCATTTT
>UMHK01038318.1_pt1 | contig 12919 bp, 8 predicted proteins | sample 1965521 | NCBI WGS metagenome assembly UMHK01 (sample SAMEA4836097, study PRJEB28245) | human gut metagenome | biome: gut microbiome; material: fecal sample | place: Denmark | collected 2008
GATTTGCAGACGGCGGCGCAGCGCGGGCACAGGCCGTGCTCGTCAGCGCTCTCGGAGTGCATCCAGCAGCGCGGACACTTCGTGCCCTTCGCCTCGGTCACGGCGACGGTCAGGCCAGGGTAATTCACGCCCTGTCCAACAACGGCGCCCTCTGCGGGGGCAGCTTCGTTCGTGCTGACGTTGGAGACGATGAAGATCTCCGGAAGGTCAACAGTCTTGATCGTATCCAACGCAGCCTTTGCGTCCTCGTCGGTCGCAAACAGCGCCACATGTGCTTCGAGGCTCTTGCCGATGCGCTTGTCGGCGCGGGCAGTCTCCAGCACGCCGTTGACGTCCGAGCGGACGCGCAGCGCAGTCTCCCAAACGGCCATTTCGGTATCAAGCAGCGCGTAATCCGTATACGGCTTCGACATCTGGTTCAGCAGCACGTTGCGGCCGTCGTCGCCGTCGCGGTGCGGCATCTGGAGCCAGATCTCGTCGCAAGTGAACGCAAGGATCGGCGCGAAGACCTTTGTCATGGCATCGAGGATGATCCACAGCGCGCTCTGCGCCGAGCGGCGGGCGGCGGAATCCGCGCCGTCGCAGTACAGGCGGTCTTTGATGATATCGAGATAGAGGCTCGAAAGCGTGACGACGCAGAAATCGTTGACGGCGTGGGAAACGGTCAGGAATTCATAATTCTGATACGCTGCCTCGCACTTGACCAGCAGTTCGTTCAGCTTCGTGATGGCCCAGCGGTCGAGCGCTTCCATATCGGCGGGCGCGGTCAGCTGGTTGGGATCAAAATCGGTCAGATTGTCAAGGCAGAACTTCGCCGTATTGCGGAACTTGAGGTAGTTCTGGCTCAGCTGCTTGAAGATCTCATCGGAGCAGCGCACATCGACGTGATAATCCGCCGAGCCTGCCCACAGGCGGCAGATGTCCGCGCCGTATTTCTTGAACACGTCCGCAGGGTCAACGCCGTTGCCGAGGGACTTGTGCATGGCCTTGCCCTCGCCATCGACCGTCCAGCCGTGGGTGACGCACTCTTTAAAGGGAGCGCCCTTCCCAAGCGCGCCGACAGCGGTCAGCAGACTCGACTGGAACCAGCCGCGGTACTGATCAAGGCCCTCAATGTAGACCGTCGCGGGCCAGAAGCCCTGATCCTTCTGCATGGAAGCAAAGTGCGTCGAGCCGGAGTCGAACCAGCCGTCAAGCGTATCTGTTTCCTTCTCAAAGTGCTTGCCGCCGCAGTGCGGGCAGGCGAAGCCTTCGGGGACGAGTTCGTCCGCGTCCTTCTCGAACCAGACGTTTGAGCCGAATTCGCCGAACAGCTTCGAGATCTTGGCGATGGTTTCATCCGTGCAGATGGGCTTGCCGCAGTCCTTGCAGTAGAACACGGGGATCGGCAGACCCCAGCGGCGCTGACGAGAGATGCACCAGTCTGCGCGCTCACGGATCATGGCCTTCATGCGGTCAATGCCCCACGCGGGCAGCCACCGCACATCGTCACAGGCCGCGCAGGCTGCATCCTTGAACGAATCGACGGAGCAGAACCACTGCGGGGTCGCGCGGAAGATAATAGGCTTCTTGCAGCGCCAGCAGTGCGGATAGGAGTGGACGATCTGCTCGGAGGCGAACAGCGCGCCGCTTTCCTGCATGTCCTTGAGAATGACAGGATTGGATTCCTCGACCAGCATACCGGCATATTTGCCTGCGTAGTCGGTGTGGCGGCCCTGATCGTTCACGGGAACGACCATATCCATGCCGTAGCGGCGGCAGGTCTGATAGTCGTCCGCGCCGAAGCCCGGGGCGGTATGGACGCAGCCCGTGCCGGAGTCCATGGTGACGTAGTCGGCCAGGACAAGGCGGGAGGTCTTCGGCAGGAACGGATGGTTGGCCAGCATGTTCTCAAAGAACGCGCCCTCGTGGCGGGAAACGACGGTATAATCCTCCACGCCGCCGACCTTCATGACCTTCTCCATGAGCGCTTCGGCGACAAGATACTGCTCGCCGTTCTGGTTGTTGCGGACGATGACATAGCTTTCGACCGGGTTCAGCGCGATGGCGAGGTTGCCGGGCAGCGTCCAGATCGTGGTCGTCCAGATGACAAACGAGAGGTTCTTCTTCTCCTCGTCCGTGAGCTTGCCCTGATCGTCGTGCAGGGGGAACTTGACATAGACCGTAGTGCAGGGGTCATCCTGATATTCGATCTCGGCCTCAGCCAGCGCCGTCTCGTCGTGATAGCACCAGTAGACGGGCTTCAGGCCCTTATAGATGTAGCCCTTTTTGTACATTGCACCGAAGACCTTGACCTCTTCCGCCTCAAAGCTGGGGGCCATGGTCTTATACGGATGCTCCCAGTCGGCCACGACGCCGAGGCGCTTGAAACCCTCCATCTGGACATCAATATAATGCTGCGCAAAGTCATGGCAGGCGGAACGGAACTCCGGAATGGGCATGGCCTTGTGGTTCAGCTTGTTCTGCTTGATGATGGCGGACTCAATGGGCATGCCGTGGTTATCCCAGCCGGGGATATACGGGGTATAATACCCGCGCATGGCCGCTGAACGGATCATGAAGTCCTTGATGCACTTGTTGAGTGCGTGGCCCATGTGCAGCGAGCCGTTGGAGAACGGAGGGCCGTCGTGCAGGGCAAAGAGAGGCTTGCCCTCATTTTTTTTGAGCAGTTCGTTGTAAAGGTCGAGTTCCTGCCAGTTTTTCAGCATATCCGGTTCGCGCATCGGAAGACCGCCGCGCATCGGAAAGCCCGACTTGTTCATGTTGAGCGTCTGTTTGTATTCCATAATTCCTCCTGCAAAAACAAAGCGCCCCGAGCCTTGGCTCAGGGCGATAAATGACCGCGGTACCACCTGAATTCCCGCAAAAATCTGCGGGCACTCGCCTTCTGTAACGGGAAGTCCCGTCCGGGCTTACTCTTCGTTCAGCCCGGCTGCTCCAAGGGGATATTCGGGGGCTCTTTGCCGCTGCCTTACACCGGCCGGCAGCTCTCTTTGCGCGTCAAAACCCCGTACTTGTCCTTTTCATCGCATATATCAGCTATAGTTTACCCACTTATCGTCCCCTTGTCAAGAAAAACCCCGGCAGAAATTCAAAAAATGTTTAAAACTGAACGCCTCTGCCGCGATTGCAAACCGCGTGCTCATGTGGTATGCTTAGGGGACACCAACAATATGGGAGGCAATGACACACATGGACGATAAGACCAACCTGACGCCGGAGCAGGACGAAGTGCAGACCGGCGAGGAAGTTTCCTTTACCATCTCCGGCGAGGATGCCGCTGCGCAGGAAGCGCTGAACGCAAAAAAAACCGCAAAGAAAAAATCCCCGCTGCCGTGGATCATCGGCGGCGCAGCCGTTGTGGTCGCCGCAGCGCTCGTGCTGATCCTCACGCTGAAGCCGAAAACGGTCAGCCCGGATGCTGAGCAGCCCGGAGACGCAACGATCTCTGAGCCTGCCGATACCCCTGACGGCACCGACAATACTCAGCCCGACGATCAGACCCCTGCGGAGGACGGCCAGACCGGCGAACAGACGGACGGCGAAGAAACCGAGCCCGCAGGCAACGGTATAAGCTACACCGTAGAGGCAGATGCGCTGACTGAGGACGTTCTGAACCGTGAGATCGCTGTCTGCGGCGACGATCATCTGACGAACCGCGAGCTTCCGTATTACTACTGGCAGCAGTACTACACGCTTATGAACAACTACGGCAGCTACGCCTCGTATTTCATTGACACCAGCACGCCGTTCGACCAGCAGATGTGTATGTTTGACGACACGCGCACCTGGCAGCAGTATTTCCTGCAGGGCGCGATCACGAACTATGAAAACGTCACCGCCATCTGGCTGGAGGCCCAGCTTGCAGGCTTCCAGCTGAGTCAGGAGGATCAGGACTACCTCGACGATCTTGACAACCAGATCACCGTGGCCGCCGCAAGCTACAGCTACGGCAGCGCGGATGAATATCTCCAGATGGCCTATGGCCCGGCAGCTACGCTGTCGTCGTATCACGACTTTGTCGAGCGGCAGATCACGGCCTCGTCCTATCTGCAGGTGCTCGTCGATGCGAAGACCTACACCGAGGACGATATCAGCAAATACTATGATGACAACGCCGAGTCTTACGCCGGAAACGGCATTGAGAAATCCGATGTGAAGATGGTGAATGTGCGCCATATCCTCATCCAGCCCGAGGGCAAGAACGACGACGGCACCTACACCGACGAAGCATGGGCTGCGGCCGAGAAGAAGGCCAATGATCTGCTGACCGAGTGGAAAAACGGGGAACACACGGAAGAGTCCTTTGCATTCATGGCTGCGGAAAACTCTGCCGATCCCGGCAGCGCAGAAAACGGCGGCCTGTATGAGGATGTTTATCCCGGCCAGATGGTCGATGCGTTTGACGCATGGTGCTTCGACGCATCCCGTCAGCCCGGCGACACCGGCATCGTCAAGACCGATTACGGCTATCACATCATGTACTTCTCCTCCACGAGCGAGCATGCGTACTGGTATGTCCGCGCGGAGGACGATTATCTGAACGAACTCTCCGTAAGCGTTCTGCAGGAGGTTTCGGCAAAGTTCGAGGCCGAAGAAACCGAACAGAACGCAGCCATCGTTGACGTCATGCAGCAGAACTGACAAGCTGCCGGGAGGAACCCCACGCATGAAACGCTTACTGTTTTTCATCAATCCGAACGCAGGCCACGCCGAGATCCGTTCCTCGCTCATGGAGGTACTGGCAATCTTCTGCAAGGGCGGCTATGAGCCGACCGTGCACATGACGACCGGCCCGCGGGATATCACCCGGCAGATCGCCGCACGCGGAACGCAGTACGATCTGATCGTCTGCACCGGCGGCGACGGAACACTCAACGAGGCTGTCTCCGGCCTTATGGAATTGCCGTATGAAAAACGCCCTCCGCTGGGCTACATCCCCGGCGGCACAGTCAACGACGTGGCCTCCACGCTGGGTCTTTCCAAAGATCCCATCCGCGCCGCACAGGAGATCGTAGCAGGCAGACTCTACCCGCTGGACATTGGCTCGTTCGGCCCGGACCGGTTTTTTACCTACGTCGCCGCCTTCGGCATCTTTACGGACGTGCCGTATGAAACGCCGCAGGAGGACAAGCGCATCTGGGGCAGGCTTGCGTACATTATGAACGGCGCAGGCGCGCTTGGGCGGCTGAAGCCGACGCATGTGCGCGTCTATTATGAAGGCCGGATGGAAGAGGCCGACGTACTCGTCGGGCTTGTGACCAGCACGACCTCCGTCGGCGGCTTCAAGGCCACGAAGGATCTCGGCATCTCGCTCAACGACGGGCTGTATGAAATGATTCTCGTGCGCGCGACAAAAACGCTCGCAGAGTTCAATCTGGCCGCGACGCGCGCGCTGCGGCTGGATTTTGAGAACGATTCATTCATCTCCGCGCAGACCGGCGCGCTGCGCTTTGAGTTCGACGAGCCGGTTTCGTGGACAGTTGACGGCGAATTCGGCGGCAGCGTCACCGAGGTTGAAATTCACAACGAGCACCGCGCGATCGACATCGTGGTTCCGTAGGGGAGGCAGCAAAATGAAGCTTCGATTTGCAGACGAGCATGACGCATCTGCCTGTCTCGCCATTTACGCACAGTATATCGATACGTCCATCACCTTTGAGACAGTGCTGCCGTCCGAGGCGGAATTCGCCGGACGCATCCGCAGCTACGGCGCGGTTTATCCATGGCTGGTTGCGGAGGAGGACGGAAAAATCCTCGCCTACGCCTACGCCCACCGCGCGCAGGAGCGTGCAGCCTATGACTGGAACGCAGAACTTTCCGTCTACGTCTCCAAGGACGCAGCGGGAATGGGCCTCGGCGCAAAACTCTACCGGGCGCTTCTGGACCTGCTCAGAAAACAGGGCGTCCGCACAGCCTACGGCGTCGTAACCATGCCGAACGACGCAAGCGCCGCCCTGCACCGGAAGCTTGGCTTTCAGCTGCTGGGAACATACCACAACACCGGCTATAAAAACGGCCGCTGGCGCGACGTAGTCTGGTTTGAAAAGCACATCGGCTCATTTGACGGCGTGCCGGAGCCGCTGCGCCCCATCGGCCAGATCGCAGACCGCGAAGCGGTTCTGCAGCCATACAGCAGCGCCGGCTGAGCGGATTTTGTACACAGTACATTGTACATTTGGGAGCACGCTGCCCCTGCCCCATCCCCTCCGCCATTTGCTGCCGCAAATGCCGCCTCCCCTTACCGCGCAGAGCGCGGCAAGGGGAGGCTTTTTTGCATATCTGCACACACTTTGCCGTTCTGCCCCTACCAAGCCTTCGGCGAATTCGTACAGCCCCGCAAATTTCTCTTGACAATCCGTAAATATGCGCTAATATATAGACATCCGATATATAGACCATCTATCTATTAAAGGAGGTTCGCTATGGAATTCGACAAAACCCTGCTGGCCGGGAGCACGGGGATGCTGCTTTTGAAGCTGCTCGAGCAGGAGGACATGTACGGCTATCAGATGATTGAGACGCTGCGCAGCCGGTCGGAGCACGCGTTCGACCTCAAGGCCGGGACGCTCTATCCCCTTCTGCACGCGCTTGAGCAGAAGGGCTATATCACCGCACGGGACGAGCCCTCCGCCGCGGGCCGTCCGCGGCGGTATTACCATCTGACGGACGCGGGGCGCAAACGGCTTCAAGAGAAAGAGACGGAGTGGAACGCCTATACGCGGGCAGTCGGCAAGGTGTTGAAGGGAGGCGCTTACGGTGGCTGAACGGATCGAACGGTATCTGGAGACTGCCGGGGCGCAGGTGCGCTGGAAACGCGTGCGTCCGGCGCTGGAGCGCGAACTGCGGACACATCTGGAAGAGCAGACCGAGGCGTATCTGGCCGAGGGCATGACCGAGGATGCGGCGGAGGCCGAGGCCGTCCGGCAGATGGGCGACGCGGAGACTGTCGGCCTTGCGCTCGACGCGGTGCACCGGCCAAAGCGGCAGACGGCGATCTTACTCTTTGCCGGGCTTGCTATCGTGCTTGGGATGTACCTGCGCGCCGAATGGATCGGCTCTTCGTATGCCTTCGCGCTTGCGTCCGGGCTTCTGGCCTGTGGTGCGCTGCTTGGCGGGTATTATCTGGATTACCGCTGCCTGAGCCGGTACGCGTGGTACATCTATGGCGCAGTGCTTGTGCTCGGCGCGGTCTGCGTGTATCAGACGACGTTCATGGGCCCCGGCGCACCTCGTATGCTCGGGATCACGGTGGGCGACACGAGCGAGTATGCCGCGCTGCTGTATCCGGCGGCGTATGCGCTGGTCGTGTACGCGCTGCAAGGGAAAAAGGGCGGCTTCTGGCTGTCGCTGGCAGCGGTGGCGCCGTTTGCGCTCCCGTTCCTATGGGATCGATACGTCGGAATTTTGCCCCAGCTTCTGTTTGCCGTGTGCGCGGCAGCTGTTCTGCTGAGTGCGATCCGTGCGGGGCTGTTTCAGGTGAAAAAGAATTGCGCGCGGGCGCTCGTGTGGGCGCTGCTGGTGCTTGCAGTTGTGGGGATTTTCTATCAGGACGCACAGCGGTACCAGAATTTTTCCGACTGGTATTTCAGCCCCGCCGGTCTGCGGGAGTGGCGGGAGATTTTGAGGGAATATTGGAAAAATTCCTCCATGGCTTCCGCTCTGCTGACGCGCGGCACTTTGGCGGAAGCAAACCGGCTTGGCACACTGTCCGGCGCACCTGCATGGGTGTGGCTCGCAATGCTGTATGCGCCGCAGGCGGTGCTGCTCGTGATGTTGCTCGTGCGGACGGCGAAGCTGCAAAATCCGCTTGGGCGGATGCTGTGCATCCCAACGGGCATGCTTCTTTCCATGCAGCTGACGCTGGGCCTTTTGTATCAGACTGGGATCTTCCCGCTGTCCGCGCCGCTGCCGTTCATCTCGGGAAATTTGTATACCGTCATGGACGCGGCTCTTCTGGGTCTGGCCCTGTCCACCCTGCGCCAATCCGCCTGCCCGGAATCGGAACTATGCCGCGCACGGCCTGATCCGGCTGTCTGAAGAAAGCAGATGCCTGTTCGTAGGGGCCGATGTGGGCAGCGGCCCCTACAGCGGAATACAACTTTGCGGCAGATTGAGAAAAGGGACCGACAGCCTTGTCGGTCCCTTTTCTTCGTGCGTTTTTTATGCGTCAGCCCGCGATCAATCCCTGGACGACCTTTGCGGCCAGCAGGATGAGGACGATGATGATGGCGGGCTTTACGATCTTGGAGCCGTTTTTAATGGCGAGTCCCGCGCCGATGAAATGGCCCAAAATGCTCGACACCGTGCCGATCAGGCCGAGGACGAGGAAGACCTTGCCGCTTAAAAGGCTGGTCAGGAGCGAGGCGATATTGGAGGACAAATTCACGAGTTTAACGTTGCCGCCCGCTGTGCGCACGTCAAGTTTGCCGAGATTGCAGAAAATGAGCAGCAGGAACGTGCCTGTCCCGGGGCCGTAGAACCCGTCGTATGCGCCGACGACGAGCGCTGCCAGATAGACGATAGCCATCTGCTTTTTTGGCTCGATATCGCCGCGTTCCTCCGGCAGCTGACGCTGCCGCAGCACGACGAAGGCCACGACCGGCAGCACGATCAGCAGCAGGTACTGTAAGTACACCTCGGAGATCATCAGCTGTAATTTTGTTCCGAAAAACGAGCCGATCAGCGCCAGAACGATGGACGGAATGCCAAGCTTCCAGTCAACATAGCCGTTTTTGATATACCGGCCAGTAGAAAACGCGGTGCCGATGGAGGAGGAGAACTTGTTCGTGCCCAGCGCAAAGTGCATGGGAAGTCCCGCCAGCAGATAGGTCGGCACGGAAATAATACCGCCGCCGCCCGCGATGGCGTCCATGAACGACGCAAAAAAGACGCCGATCACGACAATCACGACCATCTGTACCGTTAAATCCTGCACGCCCATTTAAATCTCTCCCTTGATTGCAAGTTCCAGCATATCGGCCACACCGCCATCTTCGTTCGTCGGCGCGATCAGATCTGCTTTCTGCTTGAGTGCTTCTTCCCCGTTTCCCATTGCAACGCCGACGCCTGCAAAGTCGAGCATGGCCGCATCGTTGCCGCTGTCGCCGATGGCCATGACCTGCTTGGGCGGAACGCCGAGTTTTTTGCACAGCGCCCCAAGCGCGATGCCCTTGCTGGTGTTCGGATTCATAACCTCCAGATCAACATAGCCCGCGCCGGTCACGAAATACGGAAGCTGCGTCAGATCAGCCATCGCCTTTTCGCACTCTTCCCGGCTGGAGAACGGCACATAGAGTTTTTCCACGGGCCTGTTCCATCCGGCGACCATGGCGTCCAGATCATCGACAAATTCGTGCGACCGTTCAAACAGCCAGCGGAAGTCGGCAGGATAATAGCGTTCAAACTGCGCCATCTGCTGCTTGGCATTATACACAATACCGCCGGAGAAGAAATTGACAAGCCCGTCGTACCGGCGCACATGGGAATAGATCAGCCGCGCATCATCCGGGGACAGCGGGCAGTGATAGAGCGTTTCACCGGTTTTCAGATCCTGCGCGATCGCGCCCGTCTGCGTGACAGCGTAGCGGATCTGCGGAAGCGCATCTAAAATATACCAGCACTCTCCCGGCGCGCGGCCGGTGCACAAAACAAGCTGGATGCCGTGTTCCAGCGCACGCTGCGCCGCGGCCTGCACCCGCGGCAGAACACGCTGGTCGGCAGTGACGAGCGTACCGTCAACATCGACGGCCACAAGACGGATAGCCATACGCAAAGTACCTCGATACCATAAAAATCAAACTCATTTTACCAGTCCCGTCCGGGTAAATCAAGCCGCCGAAATTCACAATTTCTTCTTTTTTTACCGGTCTGTATGTGCTATAATTGCACTTTAGAATACGAAAACCGCCGCAGCGCGCACCGCGCGGCGCAGAAAGGGTTTTTACCATGGGACTGTTTACAAAACTATTCGGCACCCGCTCGGAGCGCGAGGTCAAAAAACTCGAACCGCAGGTCGAGGCCGTCATGGCGCTTGAGGAGCCGTATAAAAAGCTGACTGACCAGGAACTTCGCGCAAAAACGCAGGAATTCAAGGGTCGCTACGCATCCGGTGAGACGCTCGACGCGCTGCTGCCGGAGGCGTTCGCCGTCTGCCGCGAGGCAGCTGACCGCGTGCTCGGCATGCGTCCGTACCGGGTGCAGGTCGTGGGCGGCATCGTGCTGCACCAGGGCCGCATCGCCGAAATGAAGACCGGCGAAGGCAAGACGCTCGTCGCAATCCTGCCTGCATACTTGAATGCGCTGGCCGGAAGGGGCGTGCACATCGTCACGGTCAACGATTATCTCGCCAAGCGCGACTCGGAGTGGATGGGCAAGGTCTACCGCTTCTTAGGGCTCTCTGTCGGCCTCATCGTCCACGATCTGACCGGTGAGCAGCGCCGCGCGGCCTATGCCGCCGATATCACCTACGGCACAAATAACGAGTTGGGCTTCGATTATCTGCGCGACAATATGGCGATTTACAAACAGGAGATGGTCCAGCGCGGTCACGCGTTCGCCATCGTTGATGAGGTTGACTCCATCCTCATTGACGAAGCGCGCACACCGCTCATCATTTCCGGCAAAGGCGAGGAATCGTCCAAGCTGTATGAAATGGCGGATTATTTCGTCTCCCGCCTGAAAAAGCAGGTCTTCTCCACGACGGACAACAAGGAACTGCAGGATCAGTATGACTGCGATTACATTGTCGATGAAAAAGACCGCTCCGTGTCGCTCACGCAGAAGGGCATTGAAAAGGCCGAGCAGTTCTTCAATGTAGAAAATCTGGCCGACCCAGAAAACGCCACGCTCTCGCACCACATCAATCAGGCCATGAAGGCAAGGGGCCTCATGAAGCGTGATATCGACTACGTTGTCAAGGACGGCGAGGTCATCATCGTCGATGAATTCACCGGCCGACTCATGTACGGCCGCCGTTATAACGAGGGTCTGCATCAGGCCATCGAGGCCAAGGAGGGCGTCAAGGTTGCAAGTGAAAACAAGACGCTCGCCACCATCACATTCCAGAACTTCTTCCGTCTGTACGACAAGCTTTCCGGCATGACCGGCACGGCGCTGACCGAGGAGGAGGAATTCTCCGGCATTTACAATCTCGACGTTGTCGAGATCCCGACGAATAAACCGGTCATCCGTATCGACGACCCCGATGTTGTTTATAAGACCGAGGCAGGCAAATACCGTGCCGTCATCGCGCAGATCAAGGAATGCCATGCCAAGGGCCAGCCGGTTCTGGTCGGCACGATCTCCATTGAAAAATCGGAACTTCTGTCGCAGATGCTCAAGCGCGAGGGTATCCCGCACAACGTCCTGAACGCCAAGCACCATGAAAAAGAAGCCGAGATCGTCGCGCAGGCGGGCCATCTGGGCGCCGTGACCATTGCGACGAACATGGCGGGCCGCGGCACCGACATCATGCTGGGCGGCAACGCCGAATACATGGCAAAGAACGAACTGCGCAAGCAGGGCCTGTCCGACGAACTGATCGCCGAGTCCAATTCCTTCGCCGAGACGGAGAATCCCGAAATTCTGGCTGCCCGTGCGGCCTATACCGAAGCGTATAAGCGCTTCAAGGTCGAGACAGACAAACAGGCAGAACTTGTGCGGCAGGCAGGAGGCCTTTTCATCATCGGCACCGAGCGTCATGAATCGCGCCGGATCGACAATCAGCTTCGCGGCCGTTCCGGCCGTCAGGGCGACCCCGGCGAGACGCGGTTTTATCTGTCCATGCAGGACGATATCATGCGTCTGTTCGGCTCCGAGCGCATTATGAACATGATGGAGACGCTCGGCATCGACGAGGATACGCCTATCGACGCCAAAATTCTCTCCGGCGCGATCGAGAACGCGCAGAAGACCGTTGAAGGCCGCAACTTCCAGTCCAGAAAGAACGTGCTGGAATACGACGACGTGATGAATGTCCAGCGTAAGATCATTTACGAGCAGCGCCGCCAGGTGCTCGACGGCGAGGATCTGCAGAAGAACATCCAGTCCATGGTGCGGTTCTATGTGGATACCTACGTTGCCAGCGCCTTCGGTGAGCAGCCGAAGCTGGCCGACAAGCAGCATTTCTTCGAGATGATGACGCATTTCGAGCCCATCTTCTTCCCCACGGGCACATGGCTTCTCTCCGACGAGGAGTTGGCCGCGCTCACGCGGGAGCAGGCGGAAGAGAAGATTTTGTCTCTCATGCAGCGCGCCTATGCCAAGCGGGAAGAGCAGTTCACATCTCCCGTCATGCGTGAAATTGAGCGCGTCGTAACGCTGCGCGTGGTCGATGAATTCTGGATGGATCACATCGACGCCATGGACGATCTGCGGCAGGGCATCCGCCTGCGCGCCTACGCGCAGACAGACCCCGTCATCGAGTATAAGCGCGAGGGCTTTGACATGTTCGAGGCCATGAACGACGCGATCAAGGAAGAGATCGTCCGCCGCGTCTTCCTTGTCCGGATCAAGACGAATGAGGAAATCAAGCGCCAGCGCGTGGCAAAGGTCACCGGCGAAGGTGCCGGAGGCGACAAAACTGTCAAGCGTCAGCCTGTCGTCAAGAAGATCAAGGTTGGCCCGAATGACCCGTGCCCGTGCGGCAGCGGCAAAAAATACAAAAAATGCTGCCGCGACAAGGATCTCGCCGCCGAACGCGGCCAGAACGCCAACTGACACTGTCTGAAAAAATCGTATGCGCCTGTAGGGGCCGATGCCCACATCAGCCCGTGCAGGCTGCACCATTTAAACGGAACGCTTCGCCGAATCCGCTGCTGCCCAGCGGGCCGATGTGGGCATCGGCCCCTACACATTGTAACTTCAATAAAGCATTGGTGCAAAGCTTCAGATGTTGCAATATATGCCGCGGGCGGCA
>UMHK01087434.1_pt1 | contig 12841 bp, 9 predicted proteins | sample 1965521 | NCBI WGS metagenome assembly UMHK01 (sample SAMEA4836097, study PRJEB28245) | human gut metagenome | biome: gut microbiome; material: fecal sample | place: Denmark | collected 2008
TAATTTTAAATCCTTTGCCGGTATGCTATTAGCAAAGTGCTTTGTTCAGCATATAATACACTTCGTTCATGCGGAGTTCCTTCTTGAACTCGCTGATAGTCGTGTCTTTGTTGATGTGTACCATTTCGATACCGGAAATTTCGGCATAGTCTTCCCAATATTCGGCTGTCAAGTCGTATGAGAAGCAAGAATGGTGTGTACCACCGGCCAAAATCCAGGCACCTGCACCGATTTCGAAGTTCGGCATGGGTTTCCATAATGCGGAAGCCACAGGGAGCTTAGGCAGAGGTTTCGGTTCGATACATTCCACATCGTTTACAATGAGGCGGAAACGGTTGCCCAAATCAACGACCGTGGCAGTGCAGCCTTTGCCTACTTTTGAAGTGAAGACCAAACGGGCTGTCTGGCTCTTGCGGATACCGATACCAAGGAAATGTACTTCCAGACGCGGTTTCTTTGCTGCGATGAGCGGGCAAACTTCCAACATGTGAGCTTGCAGGATAGAACTGTTCTCTCCATTGAAATTCAACGTGTAATCCTCCAAGAATGAACAACCTGTAGGCAGACCTTGGTTCATTACCCATACCGTACGGTAGAGAGCGGCAGACTTCCAGTCGCCTTCGGCACCGAAACCATAACCATCGGCCATCAAACGTTGTGAAGCTAAGCCGGGGATTTGGTCGAAATGGCTGCCGTCTGTTTGTCCCAAGTCATCGAAGTTGGTTGTGAAACCTTTGGCTCCTTTGGCTTTCAAGATGGCTCGCAGGGCGAGTTCAGCCTTAGCTGAGTTCCACACCTTTTGATAAGCTTCAGTGGTCTTGTCTTCCAATGTGGCATCGTGATCGTATTCATTAAAATAGGTTTTCACTAAAGCTTCCACATCGGCATCTTTTACTTCTGCATGGTATTGCATCAGTTCGCTAACCGGACAGTAGTCTACATGATAGCCCATGCGTTGTTCTGCCTCGACTTTATCCCCGTCTGTTACGGCTACATTGTTCATCTGATCGCCGAAACGGATAATCAACATGTCTTGTGCATCAGTCCATGCGGCACAAACACGCATCCATACGGCAATCTTGTGTTGGGTGTCCTCGTCTTGCCAATAACCTACGACTACTTTACGGCGGATACGCATACGGGTACAGATATGCCCGAATTCGCGGTCACCGTGGGCAGATTGGTTCAGGTTCATAAAGTCCATATCCATGGTATCCCAAGGTATCTCTTTGTTGAACTGCGTGTGGAGATGGAGCAACGGTTTCTTTAACTGCTGCAAACCGTGTATCCACATCTTAGCCGGTGAGAATGTGTGCATCCAGGTGATTACGCCAATGCACTTCTCGTCATTGTTGGCTGCTTTGAATACGGCTTCCACTTCTTTGGAAGAATTGGCCGTTCCTTTATAGACTACTTTAACGGGAAGTTTGCCGGAGGCATTCAAACCGTTAACCATTTGAGTGGAGTGACCGTCGACTGCCACTACTGCGTCACCACCGTACAGAAGCTGTGCTCCCGTAACAAACCATACTTCATATTGATCAAATGCGTTCATGATAAAAATTTTAAATTGTTAGAGATTTGTTAGTTAATATACTTTGTTTATTTCTTTTTCTGTCCGTAGTAGGCGTTCGGTCCGTGTTTACGGTTATAATGCTTCTCGATGAGCAGTGGATTCATTGTGGTTTCGGGGTTTACCATAAAGGATACGAAAGCCATTTTGGCACACTGCTCCATCACCTTGGCATTGTAAACGGCATTGGCCGGACTCGTACCCCAACTGAACGGACCGTGATTCTTTACCAATACACCTGGTGTGTGGTCGGGGTTGATTCCTTCAAACCGTTTAACGATAACATTGCCGGTTTCCAATTCGTATTGTCCTTCTACTTCTGCCTTTGTCATGTCGGAGGTGCAGGGGATAGCTTCGTGGAAATAGTCGGCATGTGTCGTCCCGATATTAGGAATGTCTTTGCCGGCCTGAGCCCATGCGGTAGCATAAGTGGAGTGGGTGTGGACTACTCCTTGAATGTTCGGGAAAGCTTTGTAGAGGACAAGATGTGTCGGTGTGTCGGATGAAGGATTCAATTCTCCTTCTACCACCTTGCCGCTTTCCAAATCTACCACAACCATGTCCGAGGCCTTCATTGTATCGTAGTCCACGCCGCTCGGTTTGATGACTACGAGTCCCTTTTCACGGTCGATGCCTGATACATTCCCCCATGTGAAGATAACCAAACCTTGTTTTACTAAATCAAGATTGGCTTGATATACCTTTTCTTTGAGTTCTTCTAACATAGTTCATAATTTAAATTTAGGGGCTTTACGGTAAGCGTTTTCGTTGAACTTATATAAAGCAGCTCCCCGTTTCGACCCTGTTTTATCAATTTTATCTGTTTTTTCGATATAGTTCAAGTCTGCAACCCGTTTGCGGAAATTCCGTTTATCAAAAGGCTCCCCATAGATAGCTTCGTACAAACTTTGCAATTGGAACAGAGTGAACATACTTGGCAAAAGGTTGAAACCGATAGGTTCGGAAGAGGCTTTCTTTTGCAACATAATTCTGGCTTGATTTACCATTTGGGAATGGTCGAAAACTAGTGGTGGAATTTCGTTGATTTCCGCCCAATGCGCATTATGCTGCTGTACCAGATTCCGGTCATATTCATTGATGTTGATTAATGCATAATATGCCACGGATATTACTCTTTCTCCCGGGTCACGGTCTACTTCTCCAAAAGTTCCGACCTGTTCCATATATACGTTTTCAAGTCCTGTCAGTTCTGCCAAGACTCTTTTGGCTGCATCGTCTACGCTTTCTCCGTCTTGCACGAATCCACCCATTAAGGACCAACTACCCTTTGCCGGTTCGAAATTCCGCTTGAGCAAGAGCAGTTTTAAACTGCCCTTGTCAAAGCCGAATATGATGCAATCTACGGAAACGTAGAATCGAGGGTTTATATTATAATAGGTGGTCATTATCTATATTTGTGTTACCAGAAATATGCATAGAATAAGGCACAGAGTATGATGACACCTAAAGAGGCTATGACATCCCAAACGTTCCAACTTTCACGGATGGTCTTCTTATAATTGCCTGTAAAGGTGATTGCAGCAATCTGCTCGGCAGATGGTTTCGCTGTGAACATTGATACAATGTACATCAGAATGATGATGAATACGAGCAGCCAGACCTCGAAGATGAGCCAATTGGTCTGCCAGAACCAACTGGTATATTCCCAAAATGCGCCGTCCATGACAGCTTTTCCAGAGTCGGTAATGACGTTGGTGAGCAAACGTACCATACCAATCAGGAAACCGCCAATCAGACCCCATTCACCCGCTTTCGGAGTGATTCTCTTGGAGAATATACCAAGGGTGAATACGGCAACCATGGCTGGGGCAATCAAGGATTGGATATCTTGAAGGTATGAGTATAAGTTACCCATGTTCATCATGATGGGCATCCATGCCAATCCGAGCAATACGACCACAACTGTAGCCACACGTCCTACCAATACATAATGACTTTCACTCTTTCCTTTTTTCATAGGCTTGTAGAAATCCTCTGTAAACAAAGTGGCACAGCTATTGAAGAATGCGGCCAAGGAAGCTACGAGTGCACAGATAAAACCGATAGTCACAATACCTTTAATTCCAGCCGGGAGAATGTTTTTTACCATCATGGCAAAAGCACCATCGGTGTCATGGGTGTTAGTGATATCCATGACAATACCACTGCCGGCTTTTTGGGAAAGTGCAAAAGCCACCATGCCGGGAATGAGGAACATGAAAACCGGAAGGAGTTTGAAATAACCGGCCGCAATTGTACCACGGCGCGCACGTGCCATGACTTTGCCGTTATCTTCACCTTTGGTTTGTCCGAGTACACGTTGTACAATATGTTGGTCTGTACACCAATACCAAAAACCGATGATTGACGCACCGAGGAAGACCACATAACCGGGGAATTGCGGATACATGGGGTCAGCGGGATCGGTGTGGAACATGTGGGTTGTTCCGAACCCATCATGGGCTGCATTGCATACGGCCATCATTTGAGACCATCCTTCAGTGATGCTACCGTCACCCAACATGTTCAAACCGAGGAACAGAACCAAGAAAGAACCGATAATGAGAATCGGGGTCTGGATGGCGGATAAAGTCATTACTCCTTTCATTCCGCCAAATACCGTGAATACGGCAGTGATTGCGATAAGGCCAATCGCACCGTACCAGAACGGAAGGCCGAGGAGGTACTCAAAGAAGATACCACCGGTAAACGCAGTGACGGAGACTTTGGTCAACACGTAGGCAATCAGTGTGATGATGGACAGCCACGAACCTGTACGTTGGGTATAGCGGAATTTCAGGAAGTCCGGCATCGTGATAATCTTGCCCATTTTGTTATTCAACAATTGATAGAATGGAACGAACAACCAACCTAATATCAGAATCATCCATCCTTGCATTTCCCAATGGGCCATGCCTACACCGTCTTTGGCTCCTGTGCCGGCCAAACCGACAAGGTGTTCGGAACCTATATTGGCTGCAAAAATAGCCGCACCGATGATGTACCAAGGTTCGCCCTTTCCGAAAAGGTAATCTTGGCTGTCGGCCCCTTGCATTTTCTCTTTGTCTTTTTTGATGGAACGGTAGACAGCCCATACAATCGCTATGACTCCGATGGCGAGAACCAACCAGTCAAGCCATATAAATTCACTTGAATTCCAATTCATGTCTTTGTTTTTGTTTGATGATATAGTTAATGATGATTATTTCTCCACGGTGAATTTGAAAATACATTCGCTGTGATAAGCCTGTCCCGGCTCCAATATTACCGAAGGCCATTCCGGTCTATTCGGGCTATCGGGGTAGTGCTGGGTTTCGAGGCAAACGGAAGCACGCTGGTTGTATACGATTCCTTTCTTTCCGCTTAATGTACCATCCAAGAAGTTTCCGCTGTAGACTTGAATGCCGGGTTCATTCGTATAAACTTCTAATGAGATGCCGCTTGTCGGCGAAGTTAGTTTTGCTGCTAATTGGTTGATATCTCCTTGGGTGTTCAATACCCAATTATGGTCATAACCGTTGCCGTTTTTCAGTTGGATAAAATCAAATTTGTCTATATCCTGTCCTACGGCTTTCGGAGTAGTAAAATCCATTGGAGTTTCTTTTACCGTAACGATTTCGCCCGTAGTCATATATGTACTGTCTACAGGAGTATAGTTGTCCGCATTGATATATAAAATATGATCGGTAGCTGGTTGAGACGGATTGCCTGATAAGTTGAAATAAGAATGGTTGGTCATATTGATGACGGTCTTCTTATCTGTGGTTGCATCGTATTTAATGTCCAGAGCATTATCACTGCTTAGGGTATAGGTCACTGTTGCTGTTACAGTTCCCGGGAAGTTTTGGTCCCCGTCAGGAGAATACATCGTCATAGTCAGTGTCGTATCGTTCAATTGCTTTCCCTCATACACTTGATATTGCCATCCTTGAGGCCCTCCATGCAGACAATGGCCAAAATTATTGGTGGGCAATTGAATAGAATCCCCATCAATAACGATTCTGCCTTTGTTTATTCGATTGGCATAGCGACCTATTGCGGCCCCGAAATCACTGGGCTTGTTAATGTAATCGGCTATACTGTCGAAACCTAACACGACATCGCGTAAAGAATCATTTTTGTCTGGTACCATAATAGATACGATCCGCCCGCCAAAGTTTGTGATACAAACTTCCATTCCATTGGAATTTTTAAGAGTGTACAAACTTGTCGGTTTGCCTTTTACGTCGGCTACGAAATTCTGCGGATCAAGTCCTGAAACGGTTAAATTACTTTGAGGTTGTTGGCTGCATGAAGCCAAAAGAACTGTGATAAGTCCTACACCTAAGATTGCATTTCTTTCTTTTTTCATGGTGAATGAATTAAAAGATTTAAATTGAATGTAAAGTTACGACTTTATCTCGTATTTCTATTGCAAATATAGATGTTTTTGGGCATAAGGTGTATGCCTTACACTTCTTTTTATTCTTTTTTCTATGTTATAGTTTATTAAAAACCGTACAACTGTAGAAAAATAAGATAGATAAGACACCATTTTATTCAGTTGTGGGTTGCGTTAATAAAAAGGGAACCACTACATTATAATGATTCCCTTTTTCTACATAAATAAGATGCTAAGATTTTGTTTTTAGCAGAGTTTTCTGGATCCGTCTCCGATGACTACATCAATAATGACCGGTTCTTTGCCGAATTTTTCTTTGAATTTCGATTTGGCTACTTTTACGAAGTTGTCATAAAGTTCATCACTTACAAGGTTGATAGTACAACCTCCGAACCCTCCTCCCATAATACGAGAACCAGTTACCCCTTCTTCTTTTGCTATATCATTCAGAAAGTCCAATTCCGGGCAGGAAACTTCGTATTCTTTGCTCAGGCCGTAATGGGTTTCGTACATTTTCTGTCCTACGGTTTCGTAGTCGCCTTTCTCCAAAGCGTCACAAACAGCCAAGACACGTTCTTTCTCGCCAATGACATATTTAGCTCGCATGAAATCTTCAGCTGATACTTCGTTCTTCACTTCGTCCAACATGGCATAGTCTGCATCGCGTAAACTTTTTACCTCTGGGTGATGCTTGTTGATGGTGGCAGCTACGTTTTCGCAACTTCTGCGGCGGTCATTATAGGGGGAACCTACAAGTTCGTGCTTTACGCAAGAGTTTACCAATACCAATTTATAGCCTTTCGGGTCGAACGGGAAGTATTCAAACTCACCGCTACGGCAATCCAAACGCATCAAACTACCTGCTTTACCGTGAACAGAAGCGAATTGGTCCATGATACCGCAATTGCATCCCAAATATTTATGTTCTGTAGCCTGTCCTACTTTAGCCAATGTCATTTTGTCTATTTTGTTTTCGCCGAACATATCATTGAGTGCAAAAGCATATACGCTTTCCAATGCAGCAGAAGAAGACATTCCTGCGCCGAGAGGAACATCGCCAGCGAATGCTGTGTTAAAACCTTCCACAGGAACACCCAATGCCATCATTTCTCGGCACACGCCGAAAATGTAGCGAGCCCAACTTGCTTTTGGTCCCTTTTCATCGTCTAAAGAAAACTCCACGTAATCTTTCAAGTCGATAGAGTAGGCACGTACATTTCTTGTCCCGTTTACTTTTATTTCAGCTATCATACCTTGTTGAACAGCACCGGGGAATACAAATCCGTCATTATAATCAGTGTGTTCACCGATGAGGTTGATACGACCCGGAGAAGCATATACAGAACCGGTTGTTCCATCAAAATGTTCAATGAAACGGCTTCTTACATCATCTATTGTCAATTTCATAATCCATTTATTTTATGAGGTTAATAAAAAGAGATTTTCTTATCCTTTAAGTCCTACCTTAGAACCTTTCCAACAGAACCAAATAACATAGAGGTAGTAGATAAACATCATGCAGATTGCCATTCCTACACCTGTATGGTCCACTACGACACCCATCAACAACGGCAGTGTGGCCGCACCTATTACACCCATGTTAATGATACCGCTAGCAGCTTTTGTATGTGGTCCCAATTCCTGCAAACCGAGGTTGAAGATGAGCGGCCACATTACAGAGTGGAACAAGCCGGCTGCCAACATGGCGTATACGGCCGCCATCCCCGGAAGAACGAATGAAATGCCGACGCATGCCGCACCTCCGAGAAGGCAAACCGTCAACAAATGGCGTGGTTGGTATTTGCTTAACACACCGGCACCGATGAAACGTCCAACCATCATACCACCCCAGTACAAGGGCAGGAAATCTTCGGCTTTGCCGCCCAAATCAGGCTTGCTGTCGAAATAAGCAGACAACATGGAGGGAATACCGATTTCCAATCCCATATACATAAAGATGGCAAAAGCACCAAACCATACGTGGGGGTACTTGAACACGCTCGATTTGTATTCTCGTGTGTCACCATTGTCGGCAGCTTGCTCTTCTTCTTTGATTTCCGGAAGTTTCAAGAAGTAAAGAATGATGCAAAGCAGGAAAGTAAAAATACCCAATCCCAAGAACGGAACGGTCACGTCATTTCCGCTTAATTGATCTTCCGATTTGCCTGCAATAATAAAGTAGGTAATAAACATCGGAGCCAATGTCGTGGCTACAGAATTTAGGGCCTGGCTTAACGTCATGCGGAATGCCCCTTTCTCGGGTGCGCCTAACACCATGACGTACGGATTCGCAACGAGTTGCAACATGACGATACCCAATGCCACACAACACATGCTAGCCAAGAAAATATTATAGATGGTCGTCTGGGCGGCATCCAAATTCGTTGAGATACCAAAGTAATTGATTACGAATCCCAATCCGACAACGGCCAAACCAAGAACCAATGTCATCTTATAACCAATCTTGTTCATCATAAGAGCAAAGGGAATTGACAAGGCATAAGCTCCATAAAATGCGGAATTAACGAGTTGTCCCTGTGCTTCTGTCAGGTTGAATACGGTCTTGCAGAATCCAATCATAGAATTGTTCATTGTCGTTACGAAACCGATAAGGAAGCAAACGATAATGACCACCGTGAGGGCGAACGTGTAGTTCGGTTGCGTTTTTTGAGTCATTTGATAATTTGTTTTTTTAAGATTTGTTTTTCTATTATAGTTTCACTTATTTTTCAGTACCGAATTTATAGATTGTGGTTTGGGTATAAGTTTCTCCCTGTTTTAGAACTACAGACGGAAAGTAGGGGCGATTGGGAGAATCGGGGAAATGTTGGGCTTCAAAGCAAATTGCGCTTCGACGCGGGAATGTTGCTCCCAATTGTCCCTTGTATCCGTCAGCCCAATTATCCGTGTATACTTGAACTCCAGGTTCGGTGGTATAAACTTCCATTGTACGGCCGGAAACAGGCTCGTATATTTTAGCTGCAAAACTCAGTTCGCCTACTTCTCTCTTGTTGAGGACGAAGCAATGGTCGTAACCGGCGCCATTCTGCGTCTGTTCGTCATCGGCATCTATGCGTTCGCCGATTTCACGCGAGGTCGTAAAATCAAAAGGAGTGCCTTTTACAGGTTTGATTTCTCCCGTAGGAATAGAGGTGTTGTCAATAGGAATGAAATAATCAGCATTAATCTGACATTGCAGTTTTTCAATAGTTGGAGTGGGGTTGGCAATACCGGCCAAACTGAAGAACCCGTGATTAGTCATATTGACGATGGTTGTTTTGTCGGTTGTCCCTTTGTATTCGATGATCAATTCATTGTCGTTGGTGAACGAATAAGTGACATCCATGTCTAATTTTCCAGGAAAACCTTCTTCATTATCTGCGAATGTATAATGTAAAAGTAAGGTACGCTCGTCCGTCTGTCGGGCATCCCAAACCCGGGCATGGCATCCGGTCGGACCGCCGTGAAGGCTATTCGGCCCGTTATTAACCGTCAATGAATACTCTTTCCCTTCTAACGTGAATTTACCCTTACAGATACGATTACCATAACGGCCTATCAGCGTACTGAGGAATGGCTCCGGGCTACTGATAACCTCCTGGATGTTGTCATGCCCTTGAATGACATTTGCCATTTTTCCGTCGCGGTCAGGAACCATGATGGCAACCAATGCTCCTCCGTAGTTTGTAATGGCTACTTCACAACCCTTATTGTTTCTCAGGATAAACAAATCTGTTTGTTTGCCCTGAACTTCTGCTTGAAAATCTTCTCTTTTAAGACCACTAATATTTTTTAAACTCATCAGACTAATGATTTAAAGTTAAATTATCGTTATGCAAAATAAGAAAAAAACTTTCTTATTGCAAAAGATTTCGGGGAAAAAGATGATGCAGAAATGAGAAGATTTGCAGATTATGCTTGTTCAGGGTGATAAAAGGCTAAAAAGTCGGCAACAACGAACGTGCTGCCTCCTACGAAAATCAAATCCTTTTCCGTAGAAGATTGCCGTGCCGCCTGAAAGGCAGACCGTACGTCGGGCCAGGAAGTTCCCCTTAATCCGGCTTCTTGGGCGAGTGTTTGGAGTGTGTGTTCGTTAAGTGCCCGTTTGACGCTTGCTTTTGTGAAATAATAGATGGCACATTTGGGAAGTTGTTGTAGGACAGAATGAATATCTTTGTCATTCACCATACCTATTATAATGTGGAGTTTATCGGCTTGGACGCATTCCAGTTGTTCGGCGATATAACTTATCCCCCCTGTATTATGTCCAGTGTCACAGATTACAGTGGGGCGCGTTCCGAGTTGCTGCCAACGACCTCGTAAACCGGTAAGTTTGCAGACGTGTCCGAAGCCGAGTTCAATGTGTTCTTGCGCGATAATATAACCGGTTTTTCGTAGTTCGTCAATAGCTGCAAGTATGGTTGCCGTGTTCTTTTCTTGGCAGAGTCCTCCCAGTTCGCCTATAAAACTTCCGTAATGAAGAGTCTCGTAAACACGTGTATTGCCTTCCGGACGGGAGGAGATGATTTCATGCTCTTCTTCTGCAAATCTTATTGGTGCATTCATCTCCAATGATTTATCCTTGAAAACCTTTTTCGTTTCCTCGGTAGTCTCTCCGATGACCACTGGAACTCCGGGCTTGATGATTCCTGCTTTCTCCCCGGCAATTTTCGCAAGGGTGTTTCCCAAAAATTGTACATGGTCAAAGCTGATATTGGTAATGACGGACAAATCCGGAGTTATGATGTTGGTGCAATCCAAGCGTCCTCCCATGCCCACTTCGATAACGGCGACATCCACTTCGGCTTTTGCAAAATATTTAAAAGCCAAAGCCGTTGTCAATTCAAAGAAAGAAGGGTGCAGAGGTTCGAAGAAAGAGCGTTCGTCTTCGACAAAAGAAACCACTTCGCATTCCGGTATCATTTGTCCGTTTACCCGTATGCGCTCTCTGAAATCGGTCAGGTGAGGTGACGTATAAAGCCCCACTTTGTAACCTGCGGTTTGGAGTATGGCTGCCAATGTATGGCTGCACGACCCCTTGCCGTTAGTGCCCCCCACGTGGATGGTTTTGAATTTACGGTGGGGATGACCAAAATGCTCATCTAGCAACAAGGTGTTGCTTAGACCTTCTTTGTAAGCAGTTCCTCCTACATTTTGGAACATGGGTACACTGTTAAACAAATATGTCGTGGCTTCTTTATACGTCATCTCCTTATTTATAGCTTTTATTCAAAATAGCTTTTGAACTTTCTGAATATCTTTTCTTTAATGGATGGATTCGGAGCGAAGTTATCACTCTTCTTCATCTCTTCCAACGTCTTCTTTTCGTCTTTGCTCAAAGCTTCCGGAATATACACACTGATATTTACGATAAGGTCTCCTGTGCCGTATCCGTAACCTTGTACGGCAGGCAGCCCCTTGCCTCTCAAGCGTACCACCTTGCCCGGTTGTGTGCCCGGTTCTATTTTGATTTTTACCTTTCCGTCGATGGTAGGGATTTCCGCATCGCCGCCCAATGCCGCAGTGGGGACATCCAAAAGCAAATTGTATATCAGATTATTGTCTTCCCGTAAGAGATCCTTGTGCGGCTCTTCTTCGATATAGACCTGAATGTCTCCCGGGACTCCGTTACGTCGGGCTGCATGGCCTTTTCCCGTGACGGTGACGACCATGCCGTCTCCTACGCCTGCGGGAATTTTCACTTCAATGACTTCTTCGCCGTTGACGACACCTTCCCCTCCACATTCTTTGCACTTATTCTTTATAATAGTTCCTTCTCCTCCACATGTGGGGCAAACAGCTTGTGTTTGCATCATGCCGAAAATGCTTTGTTGGGTTTTCACGACAAAGCCGTTACCATGGCATGTCGGGCATGTCTCGGTCGCGCCGCTACCCTCGGCTCCGCTTCCGTGGCAATGAGGGCAGGCCACTTTCTTTTTGACCTTGAATTTTTTGGTTACTCCTGTGGATATTTCCTGGAGCGTCATTCTTACTTTGAGGCGAAGATCCCCTCCTCTATATTGGGGTTTCCGGGTTCTGCCGCCTCCGCCGAAGCCACCAAATCCGCCATGGCCTCCGAATATGTCACCAAACATAGAGAAGATATCATCCATGTTCATACCACCACCGCCAAATCCGCCGGCACCATTTACGCCTTCTGGCCCGAACTGGTCGTAACGGGCACGTTTTTGCGGGTCGCGGAGCACGTCGTATGCTTCTGCAGCTTCTTTAAATTTAGCTTCGGCTTCCTTATCATCCGGATTACGATCGGGATGATATTTGATAGCCATTTTCTTATAAGCCCTTTTTATCTCGTCGTCCGAGGCGTTTTTTGAAACGCCTAGCACTTCATAATAGTCACGTTTCGCCATATTTTATTGAGGTTTAAAGTCCTACGGCCACTTGAGAGTGACGAATCACCTTTTCATTTAAAGTATAGCCTGTTTTGACACAGTCGATGATTTTACCTTTCATTTCATCCGAAGGAGCCGGTACTTGGGCGATAGCCTCATGCAAATCCGTGTTGAAATCGGCATTTTCGGTCTCTATTTTCTTGACCCCTTGTTCGCCTAAGACTTTTACGAATTTTTGGAATATCAGGTCAACCCCTTCTTTTACGGCAGCCACGTCTTCCATCTTGTCCATATTCTTCAATGCACGTTCCATGTCGTCCAATACAGGCAGTATGGCCGTAATTGTTTTTTCCGCCCCGTTTAAAATCAATTCAGCTTTTTCTTTGATGGTACGTTTGCGGTAATTGTCAAATTCGGCAACCTGACGCAGGTATTTGTCTTGCAGTTCTGCCACTTTGGTTTCTGCAGCAGCCAATTTGTCTTCCACAGACATTTCCTTTGCAGGTTGTTCTTCAGTTTTGTCGCCTTCGTCTT
>UMHK01081494.1_pt1 | contig 12675 bp, 10 predicted proteins | sample 1965521 | NCBI WGS metagenome assembly UMHK01 (sample SAMEA4836097, study PRJEB28245) | human gut metagenome | biome: gut microbiome; material: fecal sample | place: Denmark | collected 2008
GTGAACCGATTGACACGCATAAGGCATGGAATGTAATGCCGACCGTACAAGACGGACGGAAATGCAATCTGTTGGTTCATGATGAATGTTTCAAATTATCCCGTAAAAACAATGGAAACAAGAAGTAGGATGAGCCGGTCTCTGCACACGAACAGAGACTTTGAAAAGCTTGAGCCGTATGAGGGGAAACCCTCACGTACGGTTCTGAGGGGGGAAGAGGGCAGTAATGCCCTTGACCTACCCGATCGCCCGGCAGATTTGGAGCAGCGCAACGGGCGTGCCGTCCGCAAAGGCAATACCGTGAAGTTTTGGGGTGGCAATGTCGTGGATATTATCATTTACGGCACGGAGAAAACGCTGGATGCCTACAAATTCAACCTGTTACGAAACAAGCAACTGTTTATCAATCAGATAAACAACGGCACGATAGCCGTGCGCAGGATTGACGAGGACAGCATGGACGAGAACACAGGCATGAACTTCGCCGAGTTCGTTGCAGTCCTTTCCGGCAATATGGATTTGTTGAACAAGGCAAAGCTTGACAACCGGATTATGCAGTTGGAGAAAGAGCAGGCCATTTTCAACAAGGAAAGATACCGTGCTGAGCGCAAGATTGCCAAAACTGAGCAGGATATAGAGGAAACCATGCTAACCAAACAACGGATGTCCGAGGATTGGGCATATTATAAAGAATACAAAGGCGAACGGAAAACCTTGCTTCTGAACCTGCAACAAGCCACAGCGGAAGAAACCGGACGTGAGTTGCATAAGATAGCCAAGACTTACAGGAGCGAAGCCATCGGCACCATTGGCAGCTACATCGGGCTGAACCTGTCCGTCCGCAGCGAATACCACTATACCGGTGCTTTTGAACGCAACATATTCTTGGTGGAAGGTAAAAGCGGCTTGAAATACAAATGCGGTTTGTCCGGTGCATTGCCATTGGGCTTTGCCGATTCCGCAGCCTATCCGCAAGCCACCCTTGACAAGTTGCCGGAACTGATAAGACGCCAACAGGAAAAGATTGACCAACTGGCAAATGAACTCCCGACCTTGCAGCAGATTTTCAGCCGCAAGTGGGGCAAGACCGCCGAACTGGATGCACTGAAACAGGAGTGCAAGGAGTTGCAGCGGAAGATTGATAACTCCTTGAAAGAGTTGGAGCAACAACCTGCCGTGACAGTAATCGCAGCTTAATTTATACAGTATATTTTAACCATTCCCTTTGTTTTGTCGTGAGACAAGGCAAAGGGAATTTCTTCTATGATGCGGTGGCACATTACAAGCCATCGTTCCCTTTTATAACAACTCAATGAGTAATACCTCATTGCGACCATACCTTTTATAATAAGCATAGCTTCCACCAGCTTCCCCACCCGGATTTTTCATAGGTATAAGGCTTGTCCTCTCCCTGAGTTTTCACTTCGCTCAGACACGGGGAGAGGCAGGACAAACGGCGGCACATTCCGGTACTCCATGCAGGGACTTCGACAATCGTCGAGTTGTCTCTGCATGGAGTTCGGGAAAAAGCCACTTTTTGTTTGTCCGGCAAGCCCTGATTATTCTACCCACCCAAGCCGGAGACCTTTATAGGTTTTATCCCTCCCTTTATACCATTCTCCACATACCTAGTTATATACAGAGACTTCACAATCCTTTTCTACCCATCCTTTCCCTTAACCTTTCTTCCAGTCACTTTTTAAGCCGGCACCGATTGGGTTTTCCTAATGCAAAGGTCTGCTATCGCACTTGATGCCGCCAGCTTGAAATGAATTTCTTGCAAATTCTTCCTCCTTCGGAGTGTAATTGGCAAGAAAAGCCGCCGCATGAAGCTATACCGATAGCTGTGTGTGGCATTGTAAAACTCCAAAACGGTTTCGACAAAAAGAAACCGATGAAAGGGGAAAAACAAATATTCACATAATATCAAACTTTTAAAATTACAAAAATTATGACAACAGCTAATCAATCAACAGCAGAAAGAAACATCACGTTAGTGTCAGTGGCAAACATTCAGCCGAGTAACTACAACCCTCGCAAGCGTTTCGATGAAACAGGTCTGGACGAACTTTCAGAAAGCATCAAGCAACAAGGCGTATTGCAACCTATCACTGTGCGCCCTATTGCAGACACAGACCGTTACGAGATTGTCTTTGGCGAACGCAGATACCGTGCTACCGTTATCGCAGGTTTGGAAAAAGTTCCTGCAATCATATCCGAACTTTCAGACGAAGAAGCGCAGGAAATGGCGGTCACGGAGAACTTGCAGCGTAAAGACGTTACTCCCACGGAAGAAGCCAACGCCTACAAGCAACTTATTGATAGCGGACGGCATACGGTGGAAACCTTGTCTGTACTTTTCGGCAAGAGTGAGAACTATATCCGTACCCGATTGAATTTCTCTACCCTCATTCCCGAACTTGCCGAATTGTTGGATGCAGATATTATCACTATCAGCGTAGCTTCTGAAATCTGCCGATATGGGGAAGATGTGCAGCGTGAGGTGTACGAGAACTACCTCAAAGAAGGCATCCAGCACTATTCCAGTTGGAGAGGTCGAAAAGCCAAAGAGATAGCAGAACTTATCGAGCAGAAATTTACCATAGACTTAGAGCGTTACAGCTTCGACAAAACCGAATGTGCTTCTTGCCGGTATAACACCAATAACCTTTTGCTATTCAATGACGGTGGTTGTGGGCAATGCTCTAACCGCACTTGTCTTGCAGAAATGAATGCAGCCTTTCTGAAAGAGAAAGCCATTCAGATTGCGCAACAACAGCCCGATATAATCCTTTGCCGTGACCCATATTGCACTAATGCAACCACGGTTGAACGTCTCATCGCTTCGGGCTATGACGTTGAAACAATAAATAGTTGCATAGCTTTTCCTAAAAATCCGATAGAACCACAAATCGGAGATTACGATAACTCCGAAGATTACGAGGAAGCACTAAAGGATTACGAGGAAGAACAAGCAGACTATATGGAGATATGCAATGAAATCAGCAGGCAGGGCGAAGCCGGAGAGATTACACTTTATGCCAAGATTGGGCAGGCTGACATCACACTCTGTTATGTGGAAAAGACCGCAGCCCAAATAGCGGAAAGTGACAAGGTTACGCAAACAATAGCCACACAAATAGCGGAATTGGAAAAGAAAGACAAGCGTAACAAGGAAATCGCCACTGAGAACACAGTAGATGATGTAAAAAGGGTGATAAAGGAGATTGATACAACGGAGACAAAATTTGGTGCTGATGAAGATAGGATGATGTATTTCTTCTTGTTGTCCTTTCTCCGTAAGGAAAATTATGCAGCCGTTGGCATTGACAAAGAATGTGATTATCTGAAAGATGAAGAAAAGATGAACGTCATAGCCAATCTTACAACAAAAACGAAAGCTATTATCCGCAGGGATTTCTTGATTGCTAATTTCAAGGATGCTTTCAGAAACAATGGCACGGCTGCACTCCTGCTTGACTTTGCCAAAAAACATATGCCCGAAGAATTGGCAGACATCACAAACAAGTACAATGAAGTGTACGATAAACGCCATAAACGCATTGAAGAAAAGAAAATCGCTTTGTTGGAGCAGATAGAAGATGCCGGGCATCCTCAGCCTGAAGGAGTTCCCCAACCCATAGAGAAACAACAATCCGAAGTAGCAGCCTAAATAAGTAGCAAGGGTGGAGCAATCCGCCCACTACTTACTTTCTTTAACCCTGGTAACATTATGTAAAATGACAACGGATGATAGCGGGTTGATAACCCAACTCAAAGCAGATAATCCCGACTGGTTTGATTAGCAAGTGTGAATATGCAGGGCTGGGGGTAGTGAGCCAAATAAGGTTTGCTTCCCCGGCTTTCCTATTATAATATGCTTAGACCAACTACCTTTTTTAGAACCACAAGGGATTGTCGGACTTCCTTTTATATCATTTGGACTTCCTCTTTTATCGGTTTGCTTTCCCCACCCATATCAGTGGAATGTCTGTGCCACAGCCAACCTTACCATACAAAATATGGGAAGGCAGGTTATGGCATGGGCAAACGGTGACACGTCCTATTTTGTCCTGTACCTTCGGTATAGCCCAAGATATGAAAAGTCACCTTCTTGTTTGCCAGACAGACTCTTATCCGACCCACCCGAAAGCAAATCGCTCCCTTTTAAACCAACCTATTATTCCTTTTATACTCATCAAGCATTTTCGGAATCCAATCTGTCCGCACCGCTCAGATTTTGGGCTGCAAAGGTCTATCATCGTGGCTTAACACTCTGGTCTGAAATGTATTTTTTGCAAATTCTTCCTTGTCATGCAAGAGTAATTGGCAAAAAAGACCGTACCTATAAGCCTGGCCGATGATTGGAAACCGCAGCATAAATTCCGAACCGGCAGGACAGAAAGAAGCCGAAGACAGGGGAAGATATGTGTAACCCATTAAAACATAAAAGACAATGGAAAAAATTCCGAACATCCAAGCAACCAAGGAGTACCAATTTGCAAAAGAAGTAGAGAATATGTTGAATAATTATAGTTTCAACCATTCCGTATTTGCTGCTTCCATCCCATTCATGCACCCGACCATCCAACAACTGCTGTACCGATTAATCCGGAAATGTCTGAAGGTCATGGCTGACGAAGAACGCCGATACGATGACCGTAACAGGGCTTCGCACGAAGAGGCTAAAGCAATTATAGAGTTTTTAGCAGAGAACGAACGATATATACCTCACATCTAACTGGTTTACAAAAATGAAAACGAACACCATCCACATACTTTATACATTAGTTGATTGCGGTGAAAGCGTTTCCGATTGCCATACGCTTTACAGCACTTTGGAGAAAGCCAAAGCCGCAATGGAAGTTGAAATTCAAGAGTGCATGAAAAACTTCCGCCATGGAGAGGTCAAGCATGACTTTGAAAGGCTTTATGAATTTATGAATGAGGACGGACAAGGCTTCACGGTGGGAATAGATGAACAGATACCGCAATGAAAAAGAAATATAATTTCATAAGCAGATTGATAAACAAAATCACCCTTAACAGCCAGTCAAACAATGACTCGTTTTCCTATTATGGGCATTGGGTGGAATTGCAAAGCGGAACGGTCGATTATATGTCCGTGACCATTTACAATACGTCAGACCGTTATTCGGGAACATTGGTGGAATTTCAATTTGATTTCTGGACGATGGAGCTTTGCTTTGATGCCGTATCGTGCGATGAAGTCTATGATACTGTTGTAAAAGCATTCAAGGGTGTTTATTATAACAGACGTATTCGGGTTATTGAATAAAAGCCGTACTACGAAATGGCAGCATGGATGGGGGAGATAAATCCCATCCATGCTGTATCATTGCACCTTAGCCCCCTTTTAACTACATAAAGGCTTATCCTTTTTTACGCCCTCTGTTCAATGTTATCCCGGCTTCTTTCAGCACCCGGAACACGGAACTCCGGCTCCTGAAGCCACTTGCTTTCCATATCTCATTGATAAGGTGGCCGCTTTTATACATATTCACCACGCACTCTTTCCGCTCGATGCGGTTATAATCCACCGGGGACAATGTTCTCATGCGGCTTTTCACCTTTCGGATTGCATCAGAGGATTTGCGGACATCAAACGCTTCTTTGGGCAGCAATGCCACGACATTGAGTATATCCGACATCTGTGTCTCTGGAAAAAGCTCGTTGCCGGAGTCTATGCAGTCATGGATAGATATGAGCCGGATTTTCTTCAGACGGCAATATTCAAGGAGATACGAAAGCTGCCGTGTCTCACGGATGATATAGCTCAATTTGGGAACAACCAGTTCATCCCCTTTATTTAGCCGTCTAAGCAATTTGTTCCATTCTGCACGTAACGGGCCACACTCTTGCTTTTCTTCCATAATCTCCGTACAGCCGAAACGCTTCATCCATTCTTTATCCACGTCCGTACCATACCCGGCATAATTTATTACATATCCTACCTTCGACATATTTATTCGTTCCTAATTTATTTAAGTACAAAGGTATAACAAATACCTCACAAAGCCGCATAAATGGCAGCTCGGACAACCTTTTTTATCATTTCATATCGAGGTTCCATAGCGTGTCAGACAGATTGTTTGCCATGTTGCCACTCTTTTTTGAAAGTATTTCTATGTATTCTTCCTCTCTTTTACCGGATAGCTTGAAAAATGTTTTTTGTGCTATTTGTTATCCGTTGGTTGATTTACACAAAGTTGCAAAAATCAGACTCGGAGTATAATTCCATAAGCTTTTGTAAACTTGCATTTTACATACTTATTATATGGATATTACACCTTATTTTTGCTTCTTGAAATCACAAAGCTAAAGTCCGATATGAAATTGCATTTAGTGACAAAAACATTGTCTGTACGACAGACACGGAGACAATCATCTTGTTTCCATCTGGGCATTGGCCGCCTGTTATTCAAAGGTGACCGTCCTCTTTTACACACGACATGGGTGGCTTTGTTGGCCATAATCCTGTTGGCTTCTTGCAATCGTTCTGCGGAACATGGCTTCCATTCTTCCGAAGAAGTTTTCGATGCCTATGCAGACTTTTTACAAAAAGTAAAAAATACGGAAAATATTACCACCGGCAGACTTGTGGAATTAGTACGGAAATGGTATGCGTTGGATGATTCCGTGGCAAGTTGTATTATCCGTGACAGTCTTACAGCCCATGCATCGGCCGGACTGGAAATCATCCATGATTCCCTACGTTTTTATATGGGCAGGCTGATTGACAAACGGCAGTGGGCTTTTACGGATTACCTCACAATCATAGAGTCACTGAATAGAGTGGAAGTCGATACGTTTTCCCTGCCATTGGTAGCTTCCGCACACCGATTTTATGCAGGTCTGGACAGCGTTCCGACCTACGGCACGAACGCTGAACAGACCGTAGTCCAGTATCAGAAGATGCTCGGCCGGACATTAAAAGACGGCTTTCAATCCAAAGCGGACATTATCACCTTTTTGCAAGAGGAAGATATGGCATTCCGTTCCTTTCTGGAACATCTTCCTGCCTATGGGGATATTCCACTGGACGACATCACGACCCAGACCGGAAAAGTGATACGGCATATCATAGACCTCTCCATGAAGGAGCAGCCTCTATTCCACAAGGAAGAACTGGTTATCCTCCTGACGGTACGCAACAACCGCCGTTTGCTGCAAAATGCCCTCGTTTGTTTGGACGAGATACAACGTAACAGGTACATAGCCGACAGTAACCGCTTAACGGCATATCTTTGGATATTGGTTCAACCGTGGATTTCCTTCGATGAACTATCCTATACGCTGTTGTCCGTGCAACAAACCGATGCACTTCACAGGTTGGCCAAAGAGACTTCCAAAGCAACCAGGAAGTTGAAGCACTCCGACTTCCCGTTGGAGGTGGACGAGTTGCCTGCACTTCTTATCAAGGCATACATCACGAATATCAACTAATATCAAAACAATATATCATGCAGAAAGAACAAATAGACCGGTTCGTCACGCTGGCAGGTCTGGAAATGCCGGCATTGATTTCTCCGGGGAAATTTCAAGAAGCGGAGATTTATGAGGACAGTGCCGTGCTGACCTTCCTCTTGCCAAAGGTGTACCCATTGGAAGAACTGATTGATGAACTGGAGGATCAAATGGAACTCATATTGCTCTATCACTACCTGCCATCCACGTCCACGGATTTCGGCCAGAAATGTTGTGCCTATTCCAATCCACGTTTCGGCCGGATGTATAAGCTCAATGCCACGGCAAACGGAAACATTGAATGTGATACCCTGTATGTGACCCTCTATGATTCTCTGGAGATAATGGGCTGCGAACTTCGGGAAGAACTGCTGAAGGTCATCAAGAACGGCCATATGTTGTTTGCGCGGAGTGAGGAAGAACTGTTAAGAGATTTTATCTGAATGAAAGAGAGTATTTATAGAAAACTGGTATCCGTCATCCATGATTACAGGACATGGATTGATGTGCTGGATGCAGACAGGGAAAGCACGTTCTCCGTCCAGAAGGGTGGAGAGTTGCATCCGGTGCATTGCCGTGTCCTGTACTTGGTGGCGAAAGTCCCGAACAGCGTCTATCCCAAAGGCCATGTATTGAGCATACCGGAATACAAATTGGACAGTGCCGTGCGTTCATTGAAACGCAATCCCGATTTCAAGTTACGCTACCAATCGGAAGCATTGCTATATACTGATGTGGAAGATATTGTCCGTATTGCTTCCAATCATTTCATTAAACTCGAATTAGAACCCTAAGACATAGATAACCATGATTGTAAAATCCCTTTATCTGCTTTTTCTACTCACGTTTTTAGTGCTTCCTTTCTTTTATCACAGAAAGAAGTCCAAACCGTCCATGACTAAGTTCTACCTGCGTATGGCATTCAGCCATAACTTCCGCAAGTGTTACAGGCTGGTATTGCTTTCAACCCTGCTCATGTTCCACTTCTACCACCTCTCTTTGTTCAAGCTACCGTTGGAACTGGCCCCCTCGTCCGTGGTATGCCTGTTGCTGTTCTCCCATCGGATTTCAGAACGGGTATTCCGCTTTTTGCAGCAGGAGCGGACACTTCTCGGAGTGGCGGTATTCTCTGTTGTCTGCCTGTTTACCCCTCACTTCCTGTCGCTTGGCGTTACCATTGGCGCACTGATTTTCGGGGCGGCGTTTTACCCCTCATTGTCGGTTTGCCGCATGGTAAAGAAGCCCTTTTTAAGACAATCGTTTTTAGAGAATCCTGAAAGTATCATTCCGCATTATCGAAACTGGGGGTATAGGAAGAAATGATAATGTTTTCCCTGCTTTTATTACCGTTCGAAGACTATATAATCATCATAAATTCATGAAGAAGGAATACATCAATTACAGAATAATTGCGGACAAGGAACTGCTTGAGTTCCTCCGTTCGGATGAAGAAGAAAGATTCTCCAAAATGGATGCCCTCTGTGACTTACTCGACAAGGCATCCGGTGAAAGCCGTGACAGCCTGACCTATTTCGGAACGAACGTCACCTTGCGGAAAGGGCAATTCGTCACGACCGTCAGCAACCTTGCCCGGCAATGGAAATGGCACCGTGCCACGACGCGCAGTTTCCTCGATGCGTTGGAGAAATTCGGCATGGCGAGGATAGACGCACACAAGAAGTTTTTCCTGATAACAATGAATTACACGTTGCCGGGAACGGAAGGCTTGCAGCCCCGTATGATGTCACCGGAGGAAGAACGCATCAATAAGTGGATATGTGGTTACCTGTGCCTGGAGGAAATGGCTGAATCGGCTGTACAGTTCATCACAACTACCGAACATGTTCTATCCATGCCGGTGACAGATAGCGGAGCCGGCATCGGGGAACGCTTGCATAAGCTGTTCGCCCATATAATCCTGCAAAGGACGAACTTGTTTCCGGCCAATCCAACGCTTTCCGCCACATTGGAGAGAGTGTACTGCGAGGTTTGCCACAGGGATGTGGCAATATACCTTCAACTACTCGCATCGGCAGGTCTGAACCTGATTGACGTACAATGCCCGAAAGTTCCGGAATATTTATTAGCCTTGATACCAGACAAGGTTTCAGAAGACCTCCGCCTGCTTTGGGAATACTACGCTCCCTATTTTGAGGGAATCAATCAAGAGAAGGCTGGGAAAATACCCCAAACCAACCAATAGAACCCTGCTTGCTGCCTCTCCTTTTAGACTCACCGGGTATGCCCTTATTTCCACTTGCGGAAGCGTAACCCTCATGCGAGGTCTTGACCTCCAGTTTTACGCCGGGCTTGCCCGTCCGGAAGGAAGTGCTTCCAGCACGTAGCCTAATACGCACTTTGCCCCGGACGGGCAAAATGCAGAGACCGCAAAGGCGGCAGCAAGCTGTAAAAATAGCATATAGGACACATGGCGAACAACATCAAACAGGTTATGGACATCAGGCCCGGAAAGGGCATGACCACCGGTCAAAGCGACGAGCATCAGCGCAACTGGACGGAAAGAGGTTGGGAATGGGCATCGAAGCACGGCAACTATGACCGCACCCGTGAACGGCTTAACTTTGAAGTCATCAAAGGAGGTAAGGTTGTTCCGGTGGATAAGTCCAAATCCATACCGGATCGCATGGCGGAAACCTTGCGTGAGCGTAGTATCAAAGACCCCAACGCCGGGCTTACCGAACCGAAGTTCCGTACTGTGGCGAATATCATCTTTGGAGGCTCCAGGGAGAGGATGCACGAGATAGCCTTTGGCGGCCAGAAAGTAAACCTCACGCATGGAGCCGATAACTCACATATCCGGCGCAACAAGGATATAGAACTTTGGGCGCAGGACGTGTACAGGTTTGCGTGTGACAAATGGGGGGAGGATAATGTCATAGGCTTCTATGTACACCTTGACGAACTCAACCCACACGTGCATTGCACCGTGATACCGGTAGATGAACGGAATAAGATTTCGTTCAACAAGATTTTCGGAGGAAATATCTATGACTTCAAAGAGCGTCTGTTCGCACTCCACGACGAGCTTGCCAAAGTCAATGGGAAGTGGGGATTGAACCGTGGAGACAGCGTGAGCGTGACCGGCACCAAGCACCGCACAACGGAAGAATACAGGCGTGCGTTGAGCCGTGAATGTACCGCGCTGGAGAAACAGATTGGGAACGACCGTGAGCTGCTTCGACAACTCCATTCGGACATCCGTCTGGCAGAAAAAAGAGTGAAAGGATTATCTACCATGATTGCCAATCAGGAACAAAAGAAACTGGAATTGGAGGAAGAAATCAGAACAGTGGCCACTGATTTGAGGACGGGCAAAGGGGATTCCGAAGAACTCCAGAAACGCATCGCTAAGCTTGATTATGAGCTTCAGAAAGTACTTGAAAACCTGTCCGACAAACGGGAGAAATTGGCGGAAGCCGACTGCAAATTGTCGGAGTTGAAAACACTGGAGGCCGAATCGAAAGACAAGGTGGAGAGTTACAGGGAGGAAGTGAGACTAGCTACTTATAATCTGGAGAACCAGGTCCGATACAGATTGGCGGAAGCCATGGTCGGTGACATCATCCGGGAGTTCAGGACGCATTTCCAAAGTTTGGGGAAAGAGGCGCAAAGCGTGTTCGATGATTCATTGATTAAGGACATGGCCGAACGTGGCGAAGATATATTCAAGTGCGCCATTTACCTTTTCGCCAATTATGTCGATTTGGCCACCACCTTTGCCGAAGGGCATGGAGGTGGCGGAGGGGGAAGCGACCTGCCCTGGAGAAGGAAGGAGGACGAGGACGACCGGACATGGGCAAGGCGTTGCTTGCAGAGGGCACACCGGATGATGAAGCCTGCCGGTGGAAAGAGCGTCCGTAAAAAATAAGAGAAATTCACTCTCCATGAAGTCTGATTGACAGTCTGATTGGGAGAAGTAAAAAAGAATACTTGTTAAAGACGGCGTGATAGGCTTCCATACGTTCAGGCATAGATCGGTCACGTTGTTTCTTTGTATCACAAACCAAATTTTAGATAGAATGAAGAGAATATTTTTGTTTATGTTGCCAATGGCATTTTCGATGGGAGCACAGGCTTACAATGTGAATATAGCCGATACGGTGTGTACCCGTCACAGAGAGTATTTCAAGGAGAAGTGGGAAACGGTACAGCCTTCTTACCTGACCGATGTCGTTTCCGTCTCCACGTGGAAAGATAACTGGTTCCTGAATGTTTCCGGCGGTACTTCCGCTTTCTTGGGTTCACCATTAGGGTGTGAAGATTTATTTGGCAGGATGAAGCCTACATTGGCTGTTTCGGCAGGCAAATGGTTCACGCCAGCTATAGGAGGTCGCTTGTCCTATCAGGGTTTCCGATTCAAGGATTCACGGTTGGAAACACAATCATATCAATTCTGCCATGCGGATTTGCTTTGGAATGTATTGGCAGGCTTGGATAGGGGCAATACACCGTGCCGTTGGAGTCTCATCCCTTATGCGGGAGCCGGTATCATTCACCACAAGGGGAGCGGCCACCATCCGTTTGCTCTTTCCTACGGCATACAGGGCAGATACCGTCTTACAGACCGTTTCCACTTGCTTGCGGAACTGGGTGGCACCACGACTTTCAAGGACTTCGACGGTTATGGTGCTTCAGACCAATTCGGGGATAATTTAGTGGGCCTGACGGCAGGAATCTCCTTTACGATTGGCAAGGTCGGTTGGCGGAAGGTGATAGACCCTGTTCCTTATATAAGACAGAATGAGGAACTGGCTGTTCATGCCTTGTGTTTGGCAGGGAAGAACCGGGGATTACAGAAAAACAATGCCATGAACCTGGCCATTATCGCCGAGTTGAAGAAGATTCTGGAGTTGGAAGGTCTGTTAGACCGATACGCTGATAAGCTGTCCGAACTTGTCGGCAACGCAGAAAGCCAAACCGCTTCTTCCGGCTATCCGAGAAACAATTACAGCGGATTAAATTCGCTTCGCGCAAGGTTGAATCAATCACCCTTGACGGAGGCAAGCGACTCTACATCTTCCGCTCATCCGGCGGCACATACCAATGAGCAAATTGTTTCACAAAGACAGCATACCCACCATTTAGATAGTGATGCCTCACAGCTTGTTTCCGACAGCCTGTATGTCGGGGCACCTATCTATTTCTTCTTTGTCCTGAATACCGGCC
>UMHK01007388.1_pt1 | contig 12612 bp, 10 predicted proteins | sample 1965521 | NCBI WGS metagenome assembly UMHK01 (sample SAMEA4836097, study PRJEB28245) | human gut metagenome | biome: gut microbiome; material: fecal sample | place: Denmark | collected 2008
AATAACAAAAAAGCAGCTTATGCTGGCGCTGTGCGCGGTGCTCGCGCTTACGGCAGTTGCGGTCGGCTCGGTTTCGGTAAGGGCGGGTAATAACAGAAAGCTGCCGATTTACTGCGTTGGGACCGATAAAAAGCAAATTGCAATAAGCTTTGACGCCGCTTGGGGAAACGACGATACCCAAACGCTTATTGATATTCTTAAGGAATACGATGTGCCGGCAACGTTTTTTGTTGTGGGCTCTTGGGTGGATAAGTACCCTGAGTCTGTCAAAGCGCTTTCCGACGCGGGGCATCAGGTTCAAAACCACTCTAATACGCACCCGCATATGCCGCAGCTTTCAAAAGCCCAGATGTGCGACGAGCTTGAAAGCTGCAACAGCAAAATAGAAAAGATAACGGGCGTGCGCCCTGCGCTTCACCGTCCGCCGTACGGGGATTATGACAATATGCTTATAGAAGCGGCAGAGAGCCTTAATATGCATACGATTCAATGGTCTGTTGACAGCCTTGACTGGAAGGACAGCGCTACTGCGGACAGCATTTGCAAAAGGGTTACGGGTAAGGTAACAAACGGCAGTATAGTGCTTTTTCATAACGACGCCGACCACACTCCCGAAGCGCTGCCTGCAATACTTAAATGCTTAAAGGACGAAGGCTATGAATTTGTGTTTATAAGCGACCTGATTTTAAAGGACAATTACACAATAGACCATACGGGAAAGCAGTGCCCCGTCACCGCCGAATAATCAAAACACGATAATCTTTGTACTTAAAAAGCACCCTTCGGGTGTTTGACAAAAATTCAAATTATGCTGTAACATAAATAAAATAAAACGAACCGATCGATAAACGGTTGATAAGGGCCTTGAGCAAAAGTACGGCGCTGTTTGGCACCGTACTTTTTGTATTGTCTAATCGGTACAAGCTTACCGTTTGCGGCATATTATGATATGAAAAGGAATTTTCAAACAGGAGGTCATAATATGAACTGTTATACAAATAATTACGGCGGAAAGGGCTGCTGTCAGCCCGATGAATGCGGCACGTATGTTACTATTGACCTCAGGGCGAGCAGGGACCTCAGGGCGAGATAGGTCCGCAGGGGGTTCAGGGTGACAGAGGCTGTCCCGGTCCGCAGGGCGAAAACGGGGAAACGCCCGTAATCACCGTTTTGGAAAGCACGCCTATAAGCTATAAGCTTAATTTTAAAACTTTCGAACAGGATATAACAACGCCCAATCTTTTTGCGCCTTACAGTGAATATCACGCCGATTTGTCGGCAGTGAACAGCGTGCTGACAATACCGCTTAAAAACCTTGTGCTGACCTATCAGACTACCTCTGCAAGCGCGGTTAGAATAAGCATTGCCCCGAAGGAAAGCGGAGCCTCGGTTTTAATTGATATGCGCAGAACCTCGATTTATAACGCCAGCACCATAGAAACACAGACGCTTGACAATACCACGGTTTCGGGACGTACGGTAATAGACGAGATTGTTTACAGCAAGTCGCAGGAAACGCATAATGTAAGAATACGCCAGCAGGATCCGGAGACAAAGCTTTGGTCGTTTGCGAGGTCGTGTCCTTTATTTCAAACGGCGCCGCACGTACCTCGGTTCGCATACAGTGGAGCCAATATGACGTAAGCTACGAGCCGCCCGTAACAGAGCAGGTTTAATTTATTTGACTGTTCTCTTTGTTTGTAAACGGAGCATAAATGTGCAAAAAATTTATAGATAACATAATTGACAATAATTATAAGATATTGTAGTATTATAATAATTAAAGCTTTGCAGGGAGCGGTATATATGAAGAATATTTCGGAAATCGACGCAAATTTTAAGATTGAAACAAGCCTGAATGTTAAGGGTATTAGGTTTTTTGATATACAAAGCGCACCGTTTAAGGTCTACGGCGTTTTTAAAGAGGGCGGCGTTTACAGAAGAATGCCCGAAAAAGCCGCCGCAGGCGTAAGCGGCGGTGTTCTGGCGCTTCATGCCAATAATGCGGGCGGCCGTGTGCGTTTTAAAACCGACAGCCCTTATGTTGCCGTTAAAGCGGTTTACGCAAGCGTGGGCAAAATGGCGCATTTTGCAATATCAGGCTCGGCGGGACTTGACCTTTACTTTACTGATAATGACGGGAAAGAGGTTTATAAAAGCACGTTTATACCGCCGTTTGACGTTAAAGAGGGCTTTGAAGGCATTGCCGATTTCGGCTGTAAAAAAATGCGTCAAATAACCGTAAATATGCCTACATACAGCACATTAAAGGAGCTGTATATAGGTCTTGACGAAAATTCGGTTACAGCTCCTGCCGACGATTATAAAATTAAAAAGCCGATCGTTTATTACGGCTCTTCGATAACTCAGGGCGGGTGCGTATCGCGCCCCGGAAATACATATCAGGCGCGTATTTCAAGAAGACTTAACGCCGATTATATCAATTTAGGCTTTTCGGGAAACGCCAGAGGCGAGGACAGTATGGCGGATTATATAAAGCACCTTGAAATGTCCGCTTTTGTATACGATTACGACCATAACGCGCCGAGCGCCGAGCATCTTTTAAACACGCACGAGCGGTTTTTTAAAAGAATACGCGAAAAAAATCCCGCGCTTCCCGTTGTTATGATGAGCGCGCCCGTTTTTCTGCCCGATGATAATTGGAATACCCGCAGGGAAATTATAAAAGGAACATATAATAACGCGGTTTCGGCAGGGGATAAAAATGTTTATTTTATAGACGGAAGGGAGCTTATGGCGGCGGCAGGCAACGACGGCACGGTTGATAACTGCCACCCGAACGACCTTGGGTTTTATTCTATGGCGGAAAAGTTAGGCGGCGTGCTTGAAAAGGTATTTGCAGAGCAGGACTTAAAGCGGTAAGGAACCGCAATTCTAACTGTCGTTACGAGCGCCGTCAGGCGTGCAGCAATCCGTTCTCTTTCAAGGGGATTACGGATTCTTTCACGCGTTGCCCTCAGAATGACACACAATTTAGTTATTTCGAATACATAAGGCGCGCGGCAATCCGTTATTCTTAAAAACGGAATATTGATTTTGCCAAGACAAAACGGCGGCTTATAACAGCCACCGTTTTTATTTCTTCTAAAGCAACCTTTTGCTATTTTGCAAGCGCTCCGCCGTCGCTTTTAAGCAGTATTAAAACGTCCTCCTCCGCGCCGGTTACGGCGTTTATATAAACAAGTATTTCCTGTCCGTCCTCGGCGGTGCAAACAAATTCGTAGCAGCGCGTTTCGCCGCCGCCCCTTGTCGGAATCAGCGCTAACGCCGTTTCGCGTATTTCAAGCTTCGGGCTTAAAGCCTTTGCGGCATCCGCCGTCGGTATTGCGGGGGTTTCAAACGCGCGGTCGGTATGGTTTGTTAAATATCCGCTGCTTTCAAGCAGCATTATTTCCCCGTTATCCATGGCAACCCCCACCTTTACAAGGTCGGTATAACATACGGTCTGCCCGTCAAGATAAGCGAAGCTTATAACGCAAACGCCCTCGTCGGTAAAATAATAGGTTTCGCAAAAGCTGTTCATACCCATTTTTTCAAGGTAGCGCTTGGCTTTGTCGAGCGCCTGACGGTATTCAAGCACATAGTCGCCTATTTTGCGGCTTTTCCGCATATACACGGGGTATCCGCCCGAAACGCTTATACAGGCGTTTACATTATCGCCCGAAAAACGGTAGCACGGTATTTTGCCGCCCGTTTTTTCTTCAAAGTTTAGGCTGTCCTTGGTTAAGCCCGTTATTTCGGCGGCTTTAAGCATAGCGTCCGCTTCGCTTACTCTTTCGGCGTTTTTTAGCATAAGAGGTTCTTTTTCAAGTATATGGTCGGAATACGGTCCGTCGTACACTAAGGTGGGGTAATCGTTTAGGCTGTCCTCAAGCATATCAAGCGAGCCTGCAAGTGAATCCTTATCAACCGCGCCGTCAAGCTTTTTATCTATTTCCTCAGCCCACTTTTTCGGGTTGTTATAAGAAATGTTCGAATCCTTAACGGTTTCGGATATTTTTTTTGCCGCTTCCTTTAAAGCCTCAATGTTGCCTGAATATTCGTCGTTTATCTCGCCACCGGCGATAAGGCTTTTTGAAACCGACATAGCATAGTTTCCCACCTGCGATAAAAAGCGGTTAAGCACGGTAAGCTCTCCGCTGCCGCCCGGCAGCTGCGAAAGGGCGTTTTTAGCGTTTTCAGCCTCGGTAAGCAGCTCCGCCGCCAGACCGCTTATCTGCTTTGCCGAGGTCATATACTGCGCCTTGTTAAGCGCCAAGGCAATGCTGTTTACACTGCCCGAAAGCTCGTCAAGCGAGCGCGAGTAATTATTTTGTATTTCAAGCTTGTAGCTTTTAAGCTCCTTTCGGCTTTTAAGGGCAAAGCCTGCGGCTGTAAGCACCGCCGCCAGACAAAAGGATATTACTCTTACGGTATTTTGTTTGTTCATACATTTCCCTCCGATTTACAGTATTATTTCCAATTTTTCGGAAAATAACAGGGAAAATGCAATTTAAGCGCGCCGTTTTATCCGACACGCTTAATATATACCGAAAAGCTTATGCTGCGAACGCCGTTAGGCGCTTGCAATGACAATGGGGGGAACGGATTGCCGCAGCCGTTTAGACGGCTTCGCAATGACGAGAAAGGAAGAGAACGGATTGCCGCAGCCGTTTACACGGCTTCGCAATGACAAAAAACTTGTCATTCTGAACGCGAAGCGCGAAAAAATCCGTAATACCATTAAGGGGCTGTCTTAACTCGACAGCCCCTTTATTCTTCCAAAAATTTTTCCACTGTTTTATTGTATTCAAGGCTGTTTGTTTTAGCTATTGAATGGTCGCCCTTTAAAAAGCAAAGGCGCGAATTCGGTACAGAGCCTGCGATAAGCCTTGTGTGTTTTTCCTTTATTAAATCGCGCGTGCCTGCCATTACAAGCACGGGGCATTTAATATCGTTTAACTGTTCGGGTAAAATATCAGGCTCCTTTGCCATAAGCGCCAAAAGCTCAAGCCGCCGCTTTACCTTTTTATTAAACCGCGCCGGAAAATAAAAAAGCCCGTAAAGCAGCTTTACCGGCAGCAAAAAGCCCGCTTTAAGACCGGAGGGGAAAAGATTAGCGCCGTTTACCGCAAGCTTATTAACATAATCGGGGTATTTAAGCGTGAAAATAATGGCTATGTTGCCGCCGTCCGAAAAGCCGAGCAGATTTACCCTTTTTAAATTATTTTCATCTAAAAAGCTTTTTAAATCGTCTGCAAAGGTTTCAAGCCTAAAGGGCTTATTCCCGCGCGGAGATTTGCCGTGGCCGCGCGTATCCACCGCTATAACCCTGTATTTTTTTGCAAAATAATCTATTTGATTTTTAAAATATTCGCCGTTTTCCCCGTTTCCGTGCAGCAGCACAAGCGGTGTGCCGAAGCCTTTTTCGGTATAGTAAAGCCCAAAAGGCATAATATCAGCCCTTTTCCTTTATATGGCGCTTAAGCGCCTTAAAGGTTTCATCGCTTATATTATGCTCGATCTTGCAGGCGTCCGCTGCGGCTGTTTCGGGGCTTACGCCTATATTTACAAGAAATTCGGATAAAACGTTATGTCTTTCATAAATTTTAGCGGCAATTTCCTCTCCGTCCGCCGTGAGGGCTATATAGCCGCTGCCGTCAACCGTAATATATCCGCCCGATTTTAAAAGACCGATGGCGCGGCTTACGCTCGGCTTTGAAAAGCCCATATACTCGCTTATATCAATTGACCGCACAAAGTTACTTTTGCGGCTTAAAATCAGTATGGTTTCGAGGTACATTTCCCCTGATTCCTGCAAATGCATAACGCCGTCTCCTTACAATACACATATATATAAATAATACCACATATTTACATATAAAACAAGCGATTATTTTTTAAATATTTTTTAATTTGCAAAACGGCGGCAGGCGAAAACAATTCTTAAAAAACCGCACCTGCGCTGTTAACGCCGATAAAAAAACGGCTTCAGCCAAAGCCCTGCGCTTAGCTGAAGCCGTTTTAATTTAATGCTTTATTATCAGCAAACCTCTGCTATGTCAAAGATCTTCTTCGGAAGCTCTTCCTTATCGGCAGATACGGTGAATACGAATTCAACGTCGTCGATCTTGGCAACTCTTTCAAGAAATGCGGTAAGCTCGTCGTAATCGCGGCTACCTATTCTAAGCGTAGCGTCGCCGAAAATATCCGTAACGTCGTTATTGCCGGCCTTAATGCCCGCAACCATTCCGTAATACTCGCCGTAGCCCGAAATACCGTAGCTTTCCGCGTCTATAAGGCGCGCTTTATGTGTAACGGAATAGGTAAGGGTATCGCCTTTTTCAATGCACACAACGTTGCCGAGACTTGTTTGAGCGGCGGAATTTACCATATCAACAAGCTTTTTGGTTTTACCCGAACCTTTTTTTCCGATAATGAGTTTGATCATTTATACCAGCTCCTTTTATATTATACTGCCTATGCAGTTATTAACCCTTAAGACGCGCCTCAAGCTCAGCCTTGCGGTCCTCGTAGCCCGGCTTTCCGAGCAGTGCAAACATATTCTTTTTATAGCTTTCAACACCCGGCTGATCGAACGGGTTAACGCCTAACATATAACCCGAAACGGCGCACGCCTTTTCAAAGAAGTAAATAAGCTCGCCTAAATTTTCTTCGTCCGGCTTATCGATTTTAATTTCAAGATTGGGCACGCCGCCGTCGGTATGGGCTAAAACTGTACCCTCAAACGCCTTTGAATTAACGTGGGACATTGTTTTGCCTGCCAGGAAGTTAAGACCGTCGCCGTTGTCGCCGTCCTCCTCGATAGTAATGTCCTTATCGCTTTCGCCGAAGGTTACTACCGTTTCAAACATTATGCGGCTGCCGTCCTGTATAAACTGGCCCATTGAATGAAGATCGGTTGAAAACGTTACCGAAGCCGGGAACAAGCCCTTATTGTCCTTGCCCTCGCTCTCGCCGAAAAGCTGTTTGAACCATTCCGCCATCATTGTAAAGCGCGGCTCGTAACTTACAAGCAGCTCAACCGATTTACCCTTGCGGTAAAATGCGTTGCGAAGCGCGGCGTAGGTATAGCAATCGTTTTTATACATATCCGGCTCGTTAAATTTAACCATAGCCTTTTTTGCGCCGTTCATAAGGGCGTCTATATCCGCCCCGGCGGCGGCTATCGGTAAAAGGCCTACCGCAGTAAGCACGGAATATCTGCCGCCTACGTCGTCCGGCACAACAAAGCACTCGTAGCCCTTTTCGTCGGCAAGTTTTTTAAGCGTGCCGCGCGCCTTATCGGTAGTGCAGTAAATGCGCTTTGCAGCCTCTTCCTCGCCGTATTCCTTTTCAAGATAATCGCGCAGAACCCTGAAGGCTACCGCCGGCTCGGTTGTGGTGCCCGATTTTGAAATAATGTTAACCGAAACGCGCTTGCCGCGGCACATAGCCATTATATCGGCAAGGTAAGCGCCGCTTATGCTGTTGCCGGCAAAGTATATTTCGGGCGCGCCGTCGCGCAGCTGATTATAATAAGGTCCCTTTAAAAATTCAATGGCGGCTCTGGCTCCCAAATACGAACCGCCTATACCTATAACTATAAGTATATCGGTATCCTTTCTTATTTTGGCTGCCGCCGCCTTAATGCGTGCAAATTCTTCTTTATCGTAATTTTCGGGCAGCTGTACCCAACCCAAAAAATCGTTGCCAAGCCCCGATTTATCGTTTACGGTTTTGTGCGCCGCCGCAACCTGAGTCTCAAGACCCTTAAGGTCATTTTCTTTTATAAATTCCTTTGCGTATGCTGCGTTAAATTTAACTGACATTATTAACCCCTGAATTCCTTTTTTTCTTTGTATTTCTATTTTACAATATTTCTTTCACTTTTTCAAGCCTATTTACCTTAATTCATTAAAAGTTTTCATAATTTAAACAAACCCTTTAAAATCCTGCCGAACGAAAGGGCAAAGGCAAGCCTTTGCACATCTTCGGCGGCTGTAAGCGGAATTTCGCCCAATTCCTCGCCGTTAACGCTTATCGTAACCGTGCCTAATATGTCGCCCTTTTTAACGGGTGCGGTAACGCTTTTGCTTAAATTGACCGTGCGTTCAAGCTTGCCCGAAACGGATTTCGGCAGTAAAACATTAAGGTTTTCACCGGCGCTTACCTTAACGCTTTTTTCGGTTCCCTTGGTTACCCTTACGGCGGTATCGCCCGCAAGCTCTGCCCCTACCGATGAAAAATTGTAGTTTGCAAAGCCGTAATCAAGCAGCTTTTTAGCGCCGTTAAAGCGGTCGGCGGTGCTGTCTGCCGACATTACCACCGCCACAAGCTCAAGCCCGCCCCTCTGCGCGGTTGCCGAAAGGCAATATTTTGCGGTTGCCGTGGTTCCTGTTTTAAGCCCTGTCGTGCCCTCGTAAAATCTTACAAGCTTGTTTGTGTTTACAAGCTCGCTTTTGCCGTCGCGCAGGCTGTCCATCCAAACGGTGGAATAATCCTTTATCATACTGTGCTTTATAAGCGCGCTCGACATAACCGCCACGTCATACGCGGTGGTCAGGTGGCCCTCTGCGTCAAGACCCGTGCAGTTTTCAAAGTGAGTGTTTGTCATTCCAAGCTCCGCGGCTCTTTCGTTCATCATAGCCACAAAGCCCTCTTCGCTGCCTGCAACAAGCTCTCCGAGCGCCACGCACGCGTCGTTTGCCGAGGCTATCACCGTTGCCTTAAGCAGGTCGTTTACCGTCATGGTCTCTCCTGCCTTAAGCCATATCTGCGAGCCGCCCATACTGCTTGCGTGCTCGCTCGCGGTAACCACGGTCTCAAGCGAAATATCGCCGCGGTCGATAGCCTCCATAACAAGCAAGAGTGACATTATTTTCGTAATCGACGCAGGCGGCAGCTTTTCGTCCTGATTGTCCTCGTAAAGCACCTTGCCCGTAACAGGCTCCATTAAAATTACCGATTTTGCCTTAATTTCAAGCCTTTGCCCGATAGCGGCGCTCGGAGCGGACGCTTCAAGCGGCACGTTTATATCCGAAATGTCACATTCGCTTGATACGGTAACGGCTTCCTTGGCATGAACCGATATGCCCGATAAAAGGCAGAAAACAAGTAAAAAAACAATTAACTTTTTCAAAACGGCACACTCCCCTTTAATAGAAGAATATGCCGTTTCAAATTAACTTATGCAGGGGTTATAAGCACCGTAAAAACGGTTTTAAACCGCCTTTTTTGTCATTGCGGTGCGGGTGTCCGGTGGACACCTCTGCGAAGCAGAAGCACCGACCGAGCCGGCAGGCGAGACCGCCGCAAGGTGCGCGGCAATCCGTTCTTCCGCTTTCGTCATTGCGAAGCCGCGTGAGCGGCTGTGGCAATCCGTTTTCCTTTTAAGGGAAATACGGATTCTTTCGCGCTATGCGCTCAGAATGACAAGCGGTTTAGTTGCTGCAAATACATAAGGCGTGCGGCAATCCGTTTTTATGATTTTTGGGTTTCGGTTTTGCCGGGGAGTCCGGGCGGCATACCGCCCATATTTCCGCCCATACCGCCCGACTTGCCGTAGGTGGTGGAAACAGAGCTTATTATAACCTCGTTTGCACTTTGCGCGCCCGAAATACTGCCGTTATCGGTATAACCGTTTTTATCGCAGCCCGATACCGTACCGCCAACGGAAAGCGTGTAGCTGCTGCCGACGGCAAGATAAGGCGAGCTTATTACAATATTTATATACTGCTTTGAGGGTACAAACGAGGCTATTACCTTACCCTCCGAATTTACAAGGGCAACGCTTTTGCCTGCTGCCGCCGCGCTGTCAAGCGTATACATAAGCGAGGGCTGAGAAGAGCTGTCGGAAAAGGTTTCAGCCATACCCGCGCTTCCGCAGAATATTGCCGTGCCGCCCGTTACCGTTGCGGTGCCGTCGCAGTCAAGCGCGCTGTTGCCGTCGCTTGCGGGTCCGCTTACAAGAATTACGCCGCCCGAAATATCGATATTTCCGTTAGAGTCTACGCCGTCGCCCGAAGCGTTTACGGTTATATATCCGCCGCTTATATTTATATAAACATCGCTTGAGGCGTTTGCGCCCGGCGCGCCGCCTGCCGAGGAGCCGCTGCCGTCCGCGGCGTTAATGCCGTCGTCCGAAGAGGTTATATCTATATTTCCGCCCGTTATTGTTACGGTTTTGCCCTCAAGCCCTTCGTATGATTTTGAAACGGTGATCTCACCGCTGTTTATTATAAGGGCGTTATCCGCGTGTATTCCGTCGTCGCCCGAAGAAAGAGTGAACTTTCCGCCGTTTATCTGAACGTCGCCGTTTGAATGTACGGTATCGTCCGCGGAGCTTACGGTTATGCTGCCGCCATCGGCTAAAATAAGCGTGCCTGCCTTAATTCCATTTATGCTTTCCTCATCGTCTGATGAGCTGCTTTCAAACGGCGCTCTGCCGGCGCCGCCCGACGATACCTTTTCCGGCGCGCCGCCGCCCGATGTTACGTTTATTTCGCCGCCCGAAAGCTTTACTAAGGTTTCCGCCTGTATGCCGTCCTTTGCGGCGGTAATATTAAAGAGACCCGATTCTATATAAACAAATCCGCGAGCGGTATCCTCGCTGTTTGTGGATTTTATTCCGTCTCCGCTAGAGGTTACGGTTACGGTCGCGTCCTTTGATTTTACGCAGTCCTTACCCTCTATTGCGCTGCCTAAGCTTTTGGCATTAAGCGTAAGCCCGCATATTATAAGGTCGTCCTTTGAAACCACGGCGCACTTATAGCTGCCCGTAACGTTAAGCGTGCCCTCGCCGTTAAGGGTGAGATCCGCTTTGCTGAATACGGCGCCGTCTACGTTTGTGCCGTCAAAATCCGAAGAATAGGTACTGCCGTCCGAAACGGTGTTAACGGTGTCCTTATACGCGGTTATAAACACCTTGTCGGCGGCTGTTACATAAATCGCGGGTCCGCTGCTGTTTTGAACCGTTGCGTTTTTAAGAATAATTCTTACCTTTGCCGAATCGGGAGCGGAAACGGTTATACTGCTGTGCCTGCCCGTAATTACATATGTGCCGGCGGCGGTTATCTTAACCGCGTCCTCGCTTTCCTTTATTACGGTGGCTTCGCTTTCGTCGTAATCGTATTCGGTATCTTTATTCGAAAAATCAAAATCCATATTATCGGTGCTGACGCTTGTATCTGCCTTGCCGCCCGATGACGTTATAACGCTTGCAGTGTTCTTTTTGTCGCAGGAAGAAAGCAGCAAAACGGATAATATAACGGCAATAAATGCATAGGCTTTTTTCATAATTCTACAACTCCTCGTTTGCGGCGGCGCTGTAATTGCACACAATTTCAAGATTTCCGTTGCGGCAGCGTATGCCGTCTATAAATTCCTTTTCTAAGGCAGTGTCCTTAAGCCTTACCGAATAGGTAAGCTGATAAAGACTGCCGAGCCCCGCCGTTTTAACCTTTTTAAGCTGATAAAACGCTGTGTATTTTTTAAACAGATCGTCGAATATTTCGGTATAATTAAGGTCTTCAGGCACGGTTATTTTAAGCTCGCGCTCGGTTCTTTGCTTTTCGCCGAAGCCGGTCAACGTATAAAGCGCTTCGGCGGCGCATACTGTAAGCACGAAAATAAGAGCCACGCCTATATATCCGACGCCCGCCGCAAGCCCCGCCGCCAGTGCGGTGAATATATTTAATATTTCCTTTGCGGTACCGGGGGAAGAACGGAACCTTACAAGCGAAAACGCGCCTGCCACCGCAACGCCGGTGCCTAAGTTGCCGTTTACAAGCATTATTACCGTTTGAACCGCAAACGGCAGCAGCGCCGTCGTTACCGCAAATCCCTTTGAAGAACCGCCCCTAATTCCGTGACAAAGCGAGATCAAAAGCCCCGATATCAGCGAAACCGCGGTACACGCCGCAAAGGACGCAGGGGTTATTCCGTTTGTTATCACCGTTGAAAAAATACTGTCAAGCACAATGCTCTCCTCCTTTTAATAATTCGTCCTTTTTACCCGCTCCGTTTATATAAGCCGTGCCGTATTTCGAAAACGAAGACGGGTATATTTTAAGCTCCGATAAAAGCTTTGTAAATTCAAGCGGAACTGCGCCGTCGGTTTTAAGCTCCATTAAATATTCGTCCTTTGGAATAATGCGTTCGCCGTATATTCCGTTTTTAAGGTCAAGATCGTAATCCCTGCAAATAATATCGCTGTCAAATGTGAAGCGGATATTGCGGTCAAGCCTGTCATAGTAAGCTGTGCGCTTGTAAAACACGCAGGCGCACGGCACAAGACCGCCGTAAAAATCCTTAAAATAATCAATTTCGTTTTTAATTTGCGAGGGGCGGATATTGTTATCGCTGCCGTTCATATATAAAAGCGCGTTTTTATAGTCGGTTTCAATTCTTCTCTTATAAACAACACCCTTGTACTTTTTCTTAAGCTCAACAAAGCAGGTACTGCCGTCCTTCGGTATGCCGTAGGTTCTGATCCGGAGCTTTTCCTTGTATACCGGCTTTTCAAGCGAGCGGCGTATCAAAAGCTTATTTTGCGTATCGTAATATATACTGCATATATTGCTTTCGCCGTATTCGTCGGGAACGGCGTTA
>UMHK01011517.1_pt1 | contig 12535 bp, 10 predicted proteins | sample 1965521 | NCBI WGS metagenome assembly UMHK01 (sample SAMEA4836097, study PRJEB28245) | human gut metagenome | biome: gut microbiome; material: fecal sample | place: Denmark | collected 2008
TATCCTTCGTTTGGGGCAAAAAGAATCCCGTTGGACTCCGCAGCCGGAATCTAGCGGGATTCGATTCTATCGATCTTTTAATTCACTTGCTCGTTACTTAGTTGAAGATCATGTCCGCATTATTCTTCTCTGCAAGAGCAAGAACTTCGTCTACATAATATCCGGCCTCATCATCTGTTTCCATTCCAGTCGGCGCATTATTATAGATACTATCATAATCCTTCAAGCGTTCACTTCCAAAAATGCCCTCGTAAAAGTCCAGATAATCGCCAAACTGTTCCCATGCAACCAGATAGCCATATCTTCCCCAGCACCGATATACATCGCTATACATTGCGTCTTGCCATGCCGAACAAAAAGCATTCTCTCCGTAGCTCCGGAACTCTGCTTTTTGTTCTTCTGTCATATTTCCACTTGTATAATCACCAATAGAGATATAGATATCTTCAGCCAGACTGTTTTGGTGGATCTCATATCCAGTGCTATCAGACTCTGTCTGATTTTGTGTATACTCCTCCGGTTCATCGTATACCGTACTTTCTGCAACACTCACCGTTTCGCTCTCAGGTTCTGCCATGCTGACGCTGGAAGATGAATCTGCAAGCGCATCATCCAAAGCATTTTCCAATTCGTCAAGCGCATTGCTGCTGGCAATACCATGATCTTTGCAATAGCTGTCACTGATTTTGGAAAGCACGGCGTACTGTTCCAACAGATTCATCGTCTCACCGTCCATGGTCATCCGGTCGATGCTGAACGACTTGTCCTCCTTCAGCTTAAAATAGATGCCCATGATAATCTCTTCTCCGGTCTGTGTGTTAACGCACTCACCGCTGTAGTGAACAAAAGTCACTCCGTCCTGTTCATAGTTTTCCCACTTGCCGTTTGCAAAGAAACCGTCCAGCACCTCGCCAACAGTAGCTTCTTCCGGGAACAGGTTCAGATAGCTGTCCGAGACACCTTTGGAGCGGGCACTATCCGAATAGAGCGTAGTATAGAGCACATACGCTGCGAATGCAACAAATGCCACTGTAATCGCCAGTTCAATGACCAGAGGCATCTTATGTGCGCCAAACAGCTTCCGAACCGCTGCCTTTTCTTCTTCCACCTGCTCCGCAGAAATTCTTTCAGGATACAGGATGGCGATCACCTGCGACAGCAGAACGCTGCTGAAAACTGCATACAGGTATTCTTTCTTACTACTCTTGGATGGCTTGGTCAGGATGGCCATTTTCAGACCATCGGCTGTGTTTTTCAGCTGATAGGTTCCACGCTTTTTGCTGTAAAAGGTCACGGCATCCGCAGTATCCGCAACCTGTTCAACGTCCGGGTTGGCAAATCCGCGGCGGATGCGATCTACGGCTTCCTCCCAGCTCATTCCTTCCGGCAAAGGCAGCTGGCCTCTGTCATGCTCCGGGCCATAGACTTTTTTATAGACATCATCCCGGAAACCAAAATAGATTACTGCGGCGATCAGAAGCCCTAAAAAGACCGATACCGCTCCGGCACCGGTTGCAACACCTGTCACCACGCCCACAACGAACCCCAGAAGCAGCCAGATCTTTAAGGCATCCAGCGCAATGCTTCTGCGGGCAGCTGCGGTAAACAGCGGATGAAAGCCGCTCAGATTTTTGGATTTTCCTTTGGCTTTTTTAGCTTCTGCACTGCCATCATAGATTTCAAATAGCTCTTTCATGGTTTTTCCTCCCATATCAATGGATGCGTAACCTTTTCCGTTCGGAATGATTCGATTGAATCATTTTGATGCTTTTATTATAAAGCGTTGATTGGACACCAATATTGTCCATCCGGCAAACTTCTATTAGGATTTTTCTATATGGCTTTGCACAGAAAAACCGCCCCGGCTTCCTGCTATGGAAACTAGGGCGGTTCGTTTACTTTATGGGTGCTTTTTCAACCACTCAATGCCTACCAACCGGCATTCAGTTTTTTGAAGTTTTAGTCATATCTGTATTTAGAGGACTTTCCATACACCTTCCGGAGCGATTTTTTCAGGTTGACCACCGTTTCTTTGATGATCTTTGCCTCATCGGCAGAGCAATCCGCAAGCTGTTCAGTCATCCAGCTGTCGAACACCGGCTTTGCTTTTTTGATCTCAATGCACAGCAGCTCGTCCGCCGAGCAGTCCAGTGCGTTGATGATGTCGATCAGCGTTTTCAGGCTGGGCACGGAGTTGCCTGTTTCGATATGACTGATGTGCGTGACCACCACGCCGACCTCATTGGCCAGCTGCTCCTGCGTCATGCCCTTTGCAAGGCGGCAGGCACGGATGCGTTTTCCGATGTCGGTGTAGTCCACCATAATACAAGTCCCCTCCGTTTTGTGAAGTGATACTTGTATTGTATGTGCAATTTGAACCGTTTGTAATGTCCTAAAAGTGCAGTAGACTTTTAAGAGACTCTCTTTTTAACTTTTTAGTACAGGTTCTCGATGAATTGCTTCAGATTTTTTCCTGTAGAGGTTACATCCTCTGTCTCATGATCCCAGAAAACAACCTCATTCTTATCCAGCGCATAACAAATATAATTGCCAAACGGATCGATTGCAAATGGAATCAGTTTCTTATTTTTGATTGCATCCAATGCCGGATACACACGATCCGCTTCTGTTTCCGACTCATCATATGAGAGCACGGCACCAAACACACGTTCTGTCGAGCCCACCATAAAATGATAGTTCGACGGTGTTGCTGCATTATGCTCTTCAATAAACTGCCTTAATTCTTTGGGAATACAAATTTCTCGCAGCGTTTCCACCTTTGCAAATGCCTGCGGGTCTTTTAAATCAATCTTATATTTCCATGCATTTTCCATTTATCACACGCTCCTTATCTGCACTCTGAGCCGCCGCCCCAGACGCTCCGGCCACCGGTATGGCGGCATTTACTATGTACATCTGAGTCTACCAACTGCATCTGTCCAGGATGCTCTGTATGGTGCCATGTCAAACCGGATATCCTAGGTTCGCCGTTCTTGATTTGTTCCAGCTGACGAGGCGTAAATTGCTTAGCAAGTGATGGGTCTTGTTCAATTTTTTTTGCCAATGCTCTTGTGCAATACGAAAATTGTTGATCGTCAGATGCCTCGTATAGTTTTCTTGGTAGCACCTCTCTGTCTTTTCCTTCAAATTGAGGAAATACCCCCTCAATTTTTTCACCGTGATACTGAATACGGACACGCTTGTATTCCACATTCGTTCCGGGGTAGGTTTTTCCTTCGTACTGCTCATTGATTGTATGAATGCGTTTTACTTCCTTCGCATCTGCTTTTTTATCATTTTCAAATGCAGTACTGGTCTTCTTCTTTTCCGTCTCAGAGGTTTCGTTTGCCTCTGCAACTTCCTTGAAATAATTGCTCATTACAGCACCTTCCTTTTGCAGAACTCCTGCCACTGCGTCAGGTATGTTTCAGGACGGCCAAAACGTTCTATCTGCTCGCGTAAGATCAATTCTCCTATCTGGTTCTGCACATTGCGGCTCAAATCCGACAATTCCACATTTCCAGAATAGACGATCACATCACGCCATTCTTCAATGGATTCTACGTTGTCCAACTCTTTTTCCACTACAGATGTGCAGACCAAATCATACACTACAGCTTGAATATCCTTTTGCGTGCACCGGCCATTCTTCTGCAGTGCTTTTAACGCTGCGATTTTTGTTTTTGTTGGAACTGGCAACCGCAGCAAAATTTGCCTCAGCTGCTGTATATTTAGCTCCAACGATTCTCCTTCTTCTTTTTTCAAAAGATTTTGCAGCAAGAGCTTTTCACCCGATGCAGTCTTGATATTATCCAATGTCCGTTTGTGCACATACGGCTTTTCTTCACCATCGAACTTCCCAATCTTGCACAACACCGGCTCAACCCAATCATTTTGATATACAACCGCCACACCTTTGGGCAAACGCGCAATTTCATCCAGCTGATTTTCCTTCAACGCAGCAGCCTTACCGGCCAGCTGGCGATCCTGCTCGTCCGGCAGACGCATGATGATCTTCGTATTGGTGTTGCGGATCGCCGAAATATCAACCGCACTCGGAGACTGGTCTGCAATAATGAAACCCTCGCCGTAAGTGCGCATTTCTGCAATAGAGTTTGCGATCATCTCCACCGATTTTCCCGCTACATTAGAGCCCTCTTCTGATTGCTCTGTAGAAGTCCGGCGCAGAATGTTGTGTGCTTCTTCCAGCACCGTAACATGACGCAGCGGAGCGTTCATTTCCGTGCAGGAAGTCATCCGATATTCATTCAGCCGCATAATAAGGATGCCCATGATCAGCGCTTTAGATTCTGCCGAACCGACCCGGCTCAAATCTATAATAACATTTTCATCAAACAGGATCTTCTCCGGAATTTCATTTGCCGAGAAGATCTGTCCGTTCAGTCCATTTGCCAGTGACCGAACACGGGTCTCCAATGAACCACGATAGTTGCTCTTGACTTCCTGATCGTAGGCAGAACGATTGATCACATCCACCAATTCCGTCAGCAAGTCTTGAAAGGTCGGGAACAGTTCTTCACTGTATTCATTCTCTGAGGTTTGCAAATCCCATCCGCATACTTCATAGGCCTGCAGCATGGCGTCCTTGAGAACCGCGGGCATTGCCGCATACATCGGCCAGCAGACATTGAAGATCTCGGTCAGACGGTCGATGTGCTCCAGTACATGGATGCCCTCCGGGAAGCGGAACGGATTGATCCGCAGCAGTTCTGTGATCTTCGGGTTTGTGCCATACACATGAACATCCGAACGGTTACCAAACACATTCTTGTACTCGCCCTTGGCCGGTTCCACAACCATAAAATTCACGCCGCCGGCATCCAGCTGGCTGAGTATTTCATACACGGTATTGCTCTTGCCGGAACCTGTAGAGCCGGTTACAAAGGTGTGCATCGCCAGACTATTGCGGTTGAGCCGTACTGTATTTTTGCAGACACTGCCCATATTGAAAATCTTGCCTAGCAGAAGTTCTGCGCCTTCCTCCTTCTGGTTATAGGAGACCACTTCCTTGCCAAAATCTGCGTGCTCTACCACCGGAAGTCCGCACACCGACCGCCGAGGCAGCCCCATGTGGATCGCCAGTTCGTTGCCGCTGACCAGTGAGCAGGGGGTCACCTGCAAACGGCCAGCCGGGCCGTTATACCAAAATACTGGGTGGATAAAGTTGGCAACATATTGCCCTACCTGTTCTGTCTGCTGCTGTCCCTGTCCCCACAGGTTGATCGCAGCCACCTCCACGCCAGAATTTTCGCCGCGCATCAATGCTTTATAGGTAGCTGCCGCCATTTCTGCCGCATACTGATCCTCTGAGGTAAAGTACGCTGCGCACTCAAACATGCCCAGGCTTTCAAATTCATCCATGCGTTTCAGCTGCTTGTTAATGCGTTCCAGCATATCTTCCACAGTTTTGTTATGCATGGTAACCGTCATGCCCTCGCCGCTGCTGTTCGTGGTGCCGTTTGCTTCCGTTGTGCTTTGGTTGCTGCTATCCGACCAGTTTTTGCTGGAGCTGTAGGTCTTGGAATTGGTTTCCGACTGCGATGTGCCATCGCTTTCGCTGCGAGAGATAAACGAGCCCGCCATTCCGACTGCACCGGAAACAATACCGCCTACCGCCATACTGGCTCCGCCTGTAAATGGTGCCAGCGCGGCTCCGACGAGTGTAGCCGCTGCTGCTACGCCCTTAACTGCTTTAGCCGCTGCATTCTCCTGCGAAACGCTGTGAGATGTGCCAGACGAGGTACTTTCGCTTTCCGAGGTGGATTTTGATTTTCCTTCCGTATGGCTGGTTCCACTGGTGTTGGAAAGTGTATAGCTTTGCGCCCGGTTCTGGGTATAATTCACCTGTGTGCTTGCAAAGGAGGAAAGCTGGCTGTATACGGTCTCGTACCCGCGGCGCAGTTCGCGAAGCTGCGCCTGCGTAGTGCCGTTCGCCATGATGATTCCCGTATATTTTTCGCCCTGCATGGAGAGCACCAGTTTTTCCAGTCCCTGTACAAAGTTAGCATTCGTATGCTCCTGCTGGAGTTTATTATTGGCCACACAGGTGACTGCCGCAATGCTATTTGTCTTGATCCGTCCCAGAACTTCCTGCACTTCATCTAAGGTGTCATAATCCCGTGTTTTCACCCCGGGGAACTGTCCCTTGAGTGTTTTTTCCACCAGATTCTTCAAAGAACTGGTCGTTCGTTCTTCGTCCGATGCACGGATGCCCATGTAAAAATCCGTTTTTACACCGTCGCTATTGATGATCACATACACAGCGCTTTCGGTCAGCGCTAGCGTATTGAACACGCTGGCAAACTTGTGGACAGCTTCTTCCTCTTTTTCGTAGACCATTTCGGTGATCTTAAAAAAGTCCACATTATCCCGGATATTATTTTTGAGCGCTTCCTTATCCAGCGGCACGATCTCCATCTGCGACAAGTCTGTGACATAATTTTTCAGGATCATGTCATCCACTGCACATAAGGCAGTCTGATAGTCATGGTTCAGCTTTTGCATCGTAATGCTTTTTTCGCCGACATTCTGCAAGGCCACAGTATTCTGGTTTCCTTCATCCATTTGCACAACCTCCGTTCTTCAGGAAAAACGCGGCCACAAGGAGCATAATCACCACAAGTACCACACCAGTTGCCACCCAAATACCGCCGGATAGCTTGCCCCGCTCCGGTGCGGACGTTTCCGTCCGTTCTGTCGGTGCAGCAGTTTCCGTCTTTTCTCCAAACAACGCCGCTGCCATCTTTTTCAGCAGCGCCACCCGTTCCCGTGAAAAATTGCCGACGAGCTTTGTCATCTGTTCATTGAAATAATTAGCCGTCCACTGCTCCGGCTGGTTTAGCAAGGTCTCTTCATCATGTGCTTCATACAGTTCCGGCACGCGCTCTGCGGCATACTGCTCCATTTTGTCAAACGTATCGCCGGTTTTGTCCAGCAGAAACGCATCCTTGAGCATAATGCGGACCCTCAGCCGATTTTTCTGCTCAACAGCATCTGTAAACTCTTTCGTAAATTTCATAGCCCTCACCTTTTTGTCGGCAGATTGTCTTTATACTGTCTGACTGCATTCAAAATACGGTTAGCCGCCTTTTCCATGTCATCCACATCGTTCTTAGCCCATTTCTTTCCTGCTGCTTCGGTGCGCTCAAGTACCTTTTTGATGTTGTCGCCTTCAGTTCTCATAGTGGCAAGTGCTTCGCCAATTGAATCGTCAGAGGCCTTCCACTTGATTATCGTCTTACCGTTTTTGTTTCCCTGTGCGCCAAGTACTGTTTTTGTCATCGAACGCAAATTTCGGATTCGATTTTCTGAGAAATTATTCATCAGTTTTGCAAGTTCATCGTTCAGTGCAGCACGATTCCATTCACTGGAAAATCTTTTCATAGCACCGCCATCATAAGGTTCCATGAGTTTAAGTCCATTATCTTTCGCATACTGGAGCATCTCGTCCACCAGTGCACAGCTCGGGTCTGTCACAAAAGCATCCTTGATCATGATTCTTGTACGGAGAACATTACGGCTTTTTACCGCCTCTTTAAATTTCAGAGAAAGCATTTTTCCACCTCTTCAGATATCCAGGATCGCATTCAACTGGTTCTGGACATCCTCCAGCCATGCCTGCTTTTCCTGCGATTCCTTCAAGCGCTTTTCAGCATTTTTCTTATCGTCAACGCATTCATTCAGTTCGTCCATCTTTGCCCGCAAAAGACGATCCAACTCATCAAATTTCAGTGAGAACTGTCGTTTTACTTCCCGGGTCTGCTGCTGGGCAAACCGAATCGCATTTTCACGGTTCATGAACAGGTTTTCCTCAATGGGCGCAAAGAACTGCTGTGCCAACTGGTTTTTATCAATGAAAGTCCGGTCTTCCATCACATCCCTCCAGTGGCCTTTTTTCTGGAGCCAGGTCCACGGCTTATACCACCGCTTGCTGGTATTTTCCACCCACTCTTCGTCCACTTTGACCTGTTCTGTCTGAGACAGCTGCGTGATCAACTCCGACACATTGGAATTGATTGCGCCGGACATCAGGCTGATCGGCGCAATGTTTACGCTGCCCACTTCCAGATCTTCTGCCAGATCCGAGAGCCTTTTGCGGTATTCTTCCAGCAGCTTTCCGGCATTTTTCTTCACATGGTTCTCGATCAGGTTTTCCAGTTTTACCTGCATATCCTCCTGCAGGTTCTCAGCGAACTGAGCAAACTCTGTGCAAAGTTGTTCTGCCTGTTCCGGGCTGAGTTTTTCTTCGCCCTCTGTCAGTTCCGTTGTAATTCGTTTCTGTGCCTCCTCAACTGTACGGTTTGCTTCGCGCTGGATCTCCTGATCGTAGTTGATTGCCTGCACCTTCTGCTTGAACGCTTTCGCAGTCTCACCATCTTCCAGCTTCTGCTTAATCTGCTCGATCTGCTGTTTGTACTCTTCCGCCCGGTCGCTCTGCTCCACGATTTCCTGCTTGACCTTTTCCATGGCATGAGCACTTTCCAGGTTTGCGGTAAAGGTATCCACAATGTTCTTGATCTTTGCCGTCTTGGCGTATTTCTGCACATACATACGGATCGCAGCTTCCACCGAGGGGATTCCGCAATGGATCAGCGCTTCGCCCTTGGCGTCCTTGGCTTCTTTTGCCGCAGCCAATTTCTGCTCGATCTGATTGCGGACAGAGGGCGTAAGCGGTGCCATCGTTTCAAAGTGCTTTTCTTCCTGCTTATTGAATTTTTTCACTCTACTCATAGCATCATCGACATCATCCTCGTCCGCATCAGGGTCTGCCAGCAATGTGCGAATTTCCAGTGCCGTTAATGCCGATACCGGATAAATATTGGGGTTCTCGATACCGTGGTTCTTCAAGATGGTTTGTGCTTTTTTCAGTGCAGAAGGAACACTGTCCTCTCCCTTTTTGAATTCATCCAGCTTGTTCACCACAAAAATAAATCGATCACGCGACTGTTTACCGCCCGTTTTCATACTCTCAGCCACTTCGCTCAGCAAGATGTTATCGTCATTCACGCCAAGCTGCGTTGCATTCATGACATACAGTACCAATGCCTTGGAAGATTCCGAAAGCATTCTTCTGGTTGCAATCCGGTGGGAGGGGTCGCAGGCATTGTTGGGACCCGGCGTATCGATCAACACCAGCGATACGTCATCAGCCGGTACAAAGGGGATATTTCCCTCCGCGCGCACTCTGAACGCCTTACTTTCCTTCTTGTTCAGTTCGTTCATTACGCCCAGCGTAAGGTTCTCATAACGTCCGAGCAGTTGACCGGCTTTATCGTAAGCCTCTGCCGAGAAGCAGGGCTGGTCATTATCATGAATTTCCGTGATTTTAGCTGTACACGCATCATTCTTAGCCGGCATTAATTTCTGCCCCAGCAGCGCATTGATCAATGTAGATTTGCCGGAACTCATGGTCGCTACCACGCTCACCTCAAAGTCGCTGCTTTTGGCCAGTGTGAATGCGTGCTTGATATCCGGCGTTTTCAGTTCTTCAAAGGGACCGTTCTGAATCTCCTGAAAGATCCTGTCAATGCTGGCCTCCTTATCCGCCACTTCCCTTGCCGGCAAGTGCTCCAACGAAATGTGAAGGCCGATTTTTTCTGCATCAGTTGCCATTGCCTCCACATCTTCATAGTCCGGGTTCGTACCATGAAATGTAAGCTGATACTCCGTATCGCGGCACTCCTCCTTCAGGATTTCCGGCATATCCTCGATCCACTCCTGCAAACGGCGATCCTTTACCTGTAGACGGCTGTTGCGCTTGGGTGTCACGTCATCCACAAGAATTTTTGTTTCGACCTTGTAAGGATTGTACTCAAGATAGATTTTTCTCATTTTACTGCTCCTTTATATGATAAATCATATTTTCCAAATTCAAAATGCCGGAATGCAGCATCAGCTGCTCTGCCTCACTGCAATCAGCAGACAAGTCAGGCCCTGCGCTCTCTTTCGGATAAAGGACATCCAACCGGAATGCATCACGTTTCAGCTTATGTGCCAGACGTTCCATGTCGTCCGCTTCTTCTTCCTCCATCGGCTCTCCCCAATAGGCCTGCTTGGCCAGAAAAGCCGCATATGCAGATACCGGCACCACACAGGGAGATTGGAACCCAACCTTTTCCAATTCCTTCCGGGTAGTTTCCAGTGTTTGCCGGATCGAGTCTTCATTTTTACGGTAGGAATCTACTTTGTTGATTACAAACAGGATCCGGCATCTGCACTGCTCCTTAAGGAAGAGTAAATGCTTTCTTTCATCGTCCGTTCCGATTGCCTGTCCATTCAGCACACAAATCACCATGTCCGGGTCTGTTTTCCGGATTAATTTTTCTGTGATTATTTTATGTTCTACGTTATCCGCAGAATTCACACCCGGCGTATCAATCAGCCACACCCGGCGTGTTTCTGGAAAACATGAACGGAAAAACGTACCAACAGAAATATATTCCGTCTGGTTGTCCACGCTGTCATCCATCAGGTCTTCCAGACCGGCATTCAGATTCAAGGCGCCATCCCATTCATAGCTGAATCCATCCTCATACGGTTTATTAAAAATAGAATGGATCTTTGCAGTGCAGGCTTCGTTCTGCGTTTTGTTTACTTTTTTGCCTGCAAGCGCATTCAGAAGGGTAGATTTTCCGGCACTCATCGTTGCGGTGATCAAAACTTTTATCGGAACCTGCTGCTGAAATGCCCTGTTTTTCGTCCAGCAGTCTCGGAAGTATTCAAGTTGACTGATACCTTTCAACGAATTTTCTGCTCCATACAAAAATTCAAAAACTTCTCGCAGCTTTTTGCGATATCGCTTCTGGTACAACGCTTCCAGCTCCGCAAAGATCTTTTTGCCCTTTTCCCTGTCCGAAAATGCTGCTATAAAAATGCAATCTGCCAGCAGGCAATACCGGTAAGAAAAAAACTTGAACGCACGGAATTTAGTTGCAGTCACCACCTTCAGGTTCTTCGGCAGTCCTCTTTCGGTATGTTCAGGTTCTTTTCCATCCAGCAATACCGAACGATACAGCGTTAAAGCTGCATTGGCCCAATCATCTTCTGTAGAATACTTACGAACCACATAGTCCAATACCCAAAGGTATCGCTGCCGGTATCCTTCCTGCTCGTTTTTTATTGGGTGTTCCTGAAGCATCTGTGCCACAGAAAGGCGATCCAATTTCATATTCTCACTCTTTTCCATTCTTAAAGTACCTTTACATAGTCCCCCTGACTCCTCACCCACATTTGAATACCCGTGCCAAAGACCTCGGCTTCCACGATCCAGCCCTTTTCTGTCACTTGCAGCACCTTTGCAGTGGGCAGTCGGTCAAGCACCGATTCCAGACTAGGCCCAGTATACTCGAAGCGGATGGTCTGCAATTCACCACCGTACATAAACTGGATGCGCTTCCGCATCTCACCTTCCTGAAAGCGGTTGACATACCGCTGTGTGAAATGTCGGTCAAGCGTCTTATAGCTCTGGATACGGTCAATTCGGTAAATGGTAGGTGAGTTATCCTGTGGGTTCTTGAAGTGCTTATCCTTGTCGATGCCCTCGATGAACGCTGCCAGATAAAAATAATACTCACTGAACAGGATGCCAACCGGCTCAATAGTGCGCACACGGGTCTCGCCGTCATGGGTGCGGCAGTAGGTAATTTCCATAACATTGTGATTTTCTACTGCCGTACCGATCTCCCACAGGCTCTCGATGAACTTCCGGCCGTGCTGCGGCTCAACGTAATGGAAACGCTCATTGCTGATGAGGCTCTTCACCTGATTCAACCGGTCCAGCGGGGTGCACACCTGCACCAACTTGTCCAGAATGGGGAACATCTCCTCCTTGACCATGGAACGGCTTTCCAGCAAAATCTTGCATACCGCCAGAATCTCGCTGCTGGTGAGGAAGCGGGAAAGCGTGTCATCCAGCAGATAGCCGCCCTTTGCGGAGTTGTATAAGATCTCCCGGCGCGGCTCGCTGTCTGCAAAATGATTGCGCAGGGTGTCAAGATCGCGCTGGATGGTTTTTTCACTGACACCGAAGCGGTCAGCCATCTGCTGTTTGTTCAGCACACCGCCCTGTACCAGCACCTGTTGGATATAGAGTATACGGTCCAATCTACTATTACGCACAGTTCATTCTCCTTCTCTGCTCATTGTAACACAGTGCAACAGCAGTCGCAATTCTTTGTGTGATTTTTGTCGTTTTACAGAATTACAAAAAAATTTTTGTATCTTTTGCACAACCCCAGTATACAAAAAAAGATGGACAAGCAGCCTGTCCATCTTCTAAAAAGTCAAGGTAGACTATTCTTAAATTGCCAACCTCTTTTGAAGCGATATGCACTGTTCATCAGCTCGTCTGTGATTGTGTAAAGCGCCCGGCGTGGCGAACCATATCCGCCAATCAGCCCAATCACAATTGTAAGATTCAGCACAAATGCAATGCTCAACAGTACCATCAAAAATTTTTTCATACGCTCTTCTCCTTCTGTCTTATGATTCCGTCACTTTTCTGCCCTCATTATAC